>ERZ501057.4-NODE-4-length-143925-cov-10.793988_pt1 | contig 143925 bp, 119 predicted proteins | sample MGYA00510858_ERZ501057 | MGnify/ENA primary metagenome ERZ501057 (study PRJEB25958, sample SAMN03398509) | human skin metagenome | study: EMG produced TPA metagenomics assembly of the Human Skin Microbiome Metagenome (human skin metagenome) data set. | reverse complement strand
TGCATGTGTTAAGCACGCCGCCAGCGTTCGTCCTGAGCCAGGATCAAACTCTCCAATGAAAAAATATCACCAACCCCACACCCAAAAGGCACAGGGCAACGGTGTCAACATGAAGAATCCAAAACACTAACCCAAACAAACAACCAACGAAAAACGTCAATCCGTCCATTTGAATCAATCAAAGGAATCATAATTAAAACGACACACAAAAGTGCATCTATTGACTATGAAAGACACGCTGTTGAGTTCTCAAGCATCACACGCGACCCGCGGAACCGTCTCCCGACAACCCCTTGGGGCACCCGATCAAGCCTACCAGACCGAAACCCGAATGTCAAACCCGGATCCCAGCCCCGGACAACCACACGACCATCCAGACCGGCAAACCGCCTCACGGCGACTCGACCAAGCTTACCAGATCAGATCACCGAAATCAACCCGGCTCACATCACCAGCCACCACACCAAACAACCCAGAAACCAATCCAGACCACTCGACGCAGCCAGCCACCCTCAGGCAGCCCACCTGACTCTACCCATCAACAATCCCCAAGTCAAACCCGGACCTAAGCGGCTACACACTGCAGACACACCATATCCATGGCCAACCCAAAGAAGAAAGGCAAAACCACACCCCCACAAAACCACCCAGAAACCCGGACAACCCCGCAAGGACTCGGTGTACATTACACACTCTCCGACCAGATGCAAAATCGGCCCCAGAACCAGTGTCCTGAGGCCGATTCGAGATGCAGGTGACGTGGTACTCACTCAGTGTGACGAGCGACGTCCGGTGCCGCGGTGCACACCGCACCACGCATGTGACGTACTCATCTGTGACGACTCATCGTTGTACCGCACCGATCGTCTTCTTGCCGCGTCGCAGGAAAGCCACCCCGCCGGGAAGGAATTCGTCGCTGGTGAGTGGCTGATCTGCGTCAGTCACCTTGACGTTGTTGAGGTAGGCGCCTCCCTCGCGAACAGCCCGTCGGGCGGCAGACTTCGACTCCACGACACCGGCGAGAACCATGGCATCGGCAACTGTGGGCAGGGTCGGCCCCTGCAACGTCACGGCGTCGACCTCACGCGCGACCGAGCCCAGGGTCGTCTCGTCCAGCTCGTGGAGTTCGGCCTTGCCGAACAGGGCCTGCGCCGCCTTCTCGGCTGCCCTCCTGGCTTCTGGACCATGCACCATGTCCGTGATGTCGTCAGCCAGTGCATGTTGGGCAGCACGTTTCCATGGTTGCTCGGCAGTCTGGCGGGCAAGGTCGTCTATCTCATCGTGCGGACGCGGGCTGAACACCTTGAGGTAGTCGATGACCTTCGCGTCCTCCGCATTGAGGAAGAACTGGTGGAACGCGTAGGCACTGGTGAGTTCTGGGTCCACCCACACCGTTCCCGACTCCGTCTTGCCGTACTTGGTGCCATCGGCCTTGGTGAGCAGCGGAGTCACCAGTCCGTGGACGACGTCGCCGGAGGTACGCCGGATGAACTCCGCCCCGGCGGTGATGTTGCCCCACTGGTCCTGGGCACCGGTCTGGAGGGTGCATCCATAGCGCTCGTGCAGTTCCTTGAAGTCCAACGACTGCAGCAGGACGTAGCTGAACTCGCTGAACGAGATGCCTGAGTCCAGACGTCGGGCCACGACGTCCCGGGCCAGCATGCGGTTGACGGAGAAGTACTTTCCGACATCACGCAACAGGCGCAGGGCGGAGTACTCACTGGTCCAGTCGTAGTTGTTGACGACACGAGCGCCTGCCGGTCCGTCCATGTCGACGTACTTGCTCACCTGGGCCTTGAGCGATTCCACCCAACCCTCGACGACCTCGCGATCATTCATCTTGCGCTCGCCCGTCATCTTGGGATCCCCGATGAGGCCAGTTGCCCCACCGACGAGCAACAACGGATGGTGCCCATGCTCCTGCATGGCTCGAACCACCATGAGCTGCATGAGATGACCAATGTGAAGGCTCGATGCAGTGGGGTCGAAGCCCACATAGAAGGTCACCGGCCCCTGGGCGAGATGGCCCGCAAGGGCCTGCCTGTCGGTGGAATCGGCAATCATGCCACGCCACGTGAGTTCGTCCAGGACGCTGTTCACCGGATGATCCTTTCTTCTGGCTCTCTGACCCCTTCACCATACCGGGTCAGTTCGTCGCCCGGTGTGAGTAGGGGGTTTCGTCAGCTGCTCGTGGCTTCGGCGGCAAGTATCGGCGCAGGAGTTCCCGACTCCGCCATCGAGCGGAAGGCCTCGGCCATGTCGGTGGCCCGGATGCCCGACGCGCAGATGATGACGATGGTGTCGTCACCGGCAATCGTGCCGAGAATGGCCTGCGACCCAGCCAGATCAATTGCCGAACCAAAGTACTGGGCAGCACCGGGTGGGGTCTTGAGGACGACGAGGGACTCATTGTTGCGTACTCCGGTGCACAACTCCTTGGTGAGCCGGGCAAGGTGTTCCCAGGCCGGTGATCCAGTCGTCACATCGGAGGGGTGACTTCCCTCACGAATCGTGTAGCGCAGTTTGCCGTTCAGGTCACGCCCGCGTACCGCTCCGATCTCCACCAGGTCCCGTGACAAGGTGCCCTGGGAGACGGTCAGCCCCTCGGCTGCGAGGATCGAGGCCAGGTCCGACTGCGAGGCGACCCGTCCGCACCGTACCAATTCACGGATGCGCGCCTGACGAGCAGTTCGGGATGCCGGGGCGTGATTGTCCTGGGCCATCATCTCTCCGTGATCGAAAACCTTCCAAAACCACGAATAATTATGCATCGTGGGTTGTCATCACACAACTGGCACCACGGATTCCCGTCACCAGCAGCCTGACTCCGACGTCGAATTCGATCTCCTGGGCCTCGGCGTCGAAGGTGTCGATGACGTTGAGCTCGAAGAGTTGGCGACGTGCCTGCTCATCCATGACGTGCCCGACGACCAGATGGGTGAGGGCCTGGGAGGCTGCTCGGGCGGTCTGGGAGTCGCACCCCCCACAATCCTGCAGAAAACTGGCGAGCTGCACGCTCGGGTCGGTCGTCACCAACCCGACCGACATGGCCGATGAGACCAACTCGGCACCGTCCCGATGCGCAAGGAGCTTCGAGCGCAGCGCATGCGCCCACCCCAGCAGTTCTCGGGCCAGCTCCCCACCATCGTCCGTGGGGGTCAACTGCTCCTCCTCCCCCAGAATCTCATCGGCCCCCAGGATCTCATCGGCCATTGCAGCGAGCAGGGTCTGCTTGTTGGCGACATGCCAGTACAGCGCGCTGGCCTTGACGTCCAGCAGCTGTGCCAGCCGTCGCATCGACAGGTCCTCCAACCCGTAGTTGTCCAGGATCTCCAGACCCGCTGCGACGATGTCGTGTGTGGTGAGTGACACCGGACCCCCTCATTTGCACTGACCCAACGTGAGATAAATTGAACACCGTTAAGATGAACGGCGTTCAACACGCATCGTGTACCTCACAGGAGCTTCCATGAATCTAGCTGACATGACAGCACGTGGCCTCAACGGGCAGCCCATCACCCGAGAGGAAGCGCTGGAGATCCTGCGCAGCGACGACTCCGAGCTGCTGTCCATTGTGGCAGCTGCCGGAAAGGTCCGCCGCCACTTCTTCGACAACCGCGTACGCCTCAACTACCTCGTCAACCTCAAGAGCGGTCTGTGCCCGGAGGACTGCTTCTACTGTTCGCAGCGGCTCTCCTCCCAGGCCAACATCATGAAGTACTCCTGGGCCGACCCCGAGACCGTTCACAACGCCGTCGAGGCAGGAATCGCCGGCGGCGCACGACGCGTGTGCATGGTCGCCTCGGGCCACGGACCATCCAGCCGGGACGTGGACCGCGTCAATGCGATGGTGCGTGACGTCAAGTCGGAGCACCCCAATGTCGAGGTCTGCGTGTGCATGGGATTCGTCGACAAGGACAAGGCCGAGTCCATCAAGGAAGCCGGTGCGGATTCCTACAACCACAATGCCAACACCGCGCAGAGCAACTACCGCGACATCTGCACCACGCACACCTACGAGGAGCGCATGGAGACCGTCGACGTCCTCAAGGAGGCGGGACTCTCTCCCTGCTCGGGTGTCATCGTCGGCATGGGTGAGACCGACGAGGAACTCGTGGACGTCATTTTCGACCTGCGCAAGCATGGCGTCGACTCGGTCCCGGTGAACTTCCTGCTGCCCTTCGAGGGGACTCCGCTGGGCAACGCCCACACCACCGACAACTTCACCCCACGGCACTGCCTGCGTGTGCTGTCCATGGTGCGTTTCATCCACCCGGACGCCGAGGTGCGTTCGGCTGCCGGTCGCGAGGTGCACATCCGTACCCTGCAGCCACTCATCTTCGAGGTGGCCAACTCGATCTTCCTGGGCGACTACCTCACCAGTGAGGGAGCTGCGGGTGCCTCCGACCTCGCCATGATCGAGGACGCCGGATTCGTGCTCGAGGGCGGCGAGGGCCAGCCCGTGCCGGTGAGCCAGGTCCGCAAGGACCGCGAACAGCTGCATGTCGACATCCGTCATCGCGGCATCGGCTCCCCAGAGCCGGCGAACGCCTGATTCGTACTGATCCCCCACCGGTCAGCCCCTCCTCGAACCTGTTTCGGGGAGGGGCTGACCGTTCCCGGCTCAGCCCTACTGAGGAGAGATCAGGGGATCGGGAGTGGAAAACCGGCGTCGAAACGGACGGAGCAGTCAGAACGGACTGGGCAGACGGGCCCGCCGGGAACAATGGCGACGACGTGTGACCGCCGATGGGCGTGAGCGCTGGTGGTCGGTACTGGTGCGCCGACCACCAGTGGCGGAGTCACTGGGCCCGGAGTTGGGCCCCACACACCTGCTCGGCACGAGCCACGGCAGCGTCGCGTGCCTCGGCAGCCTCGGCATCGGTGAGGGTGCGATCAGCTGCCCTCAACCGCAGACTGAACGCCAAGGACTTCCTGTGCTCGCCCACCTGCTCGCCGGCGTAGACGTCGAAGAGTTCCACCGATTCCAGCAACTCACCGCCGCCAGCGACAAGGGCCTCGCGCACCTGGGCAGCGGAGACCTCCTCGTCCACGACGAGAGCGACGTCCTCCTTGGCCACCGGGAAGGTGGAGAGCCCCCGGATGGTACCGCCACCCGGAGCAGCAGCAATCAACGCGTCGAGATCCAGCTCGACTGCGCAGGAGCGAGCCGGCAGACCAGCCTTTCGGCACACGGTGGGGTGCAACTCACCGGCATGTCCGATGACCTGTCCTGCAACGACGAGTTCGGCACAACGCCCCGGGTGCCACGGCATCAGGGCAGCAGCACGACGCTGCAGTTTCAGACCAACTGCGTGACAGGCCTCCTCGGCTAGCAACACGGCATGGGTCCAGTTCACCTTGACGGCCGTGCCGTCCCAGCGATCCGGCAGCCAGTGCCCGGTGAGCAGTCCGGCCAGCATCCGCGGCTGGGCGGGCAGGGCTGCTGCGATCTCAGCGAGTTCTGCGTCGCTGGGGCGATGATCGACGGCCGGACGCGGCGCAGCAGCCTTCGACGTGGCACGGAAGACCGTGCCGGTCTCGAAGATGGCAAGATCATCCTGGGAGCGTGAGAGGTTGCGTCCGGCCGCCTCGATCAACCCGGGCAGCAGGGTGGTGCGCAGGTAGGGATGGGTGTCGTCAAGCGGATTGGCCAGTTTGACGGTGGCCCGACGTGGATCCTCGGCCTCCAGCCCGAGATGGTCGAGGTCCGCATCGCCCATGAATGGCAGCGAGATCACCTCGACGAACCCGGCACTGGCCACGGCGGCGGTCACCCGACGACGCGCCTGTTGGGCCTTGGTGAGGCCACCACCGCCAGCGGTACGCGGCAGCACCGACTCCACGGCGTCGAACCCGCGCTTGCGAGCCACTTCCTCGACGTAGTCGAACGGATCGACGAGATCCGGGCGCCATGTGGGCGGCACCAGGGAGAGACTGTCTCCCATGGCCGTCACCGTGACCCCGGAGCGGGTGAGGATGTCGATGACCTCGTCCTTGCCGATGTTCTGGCCGAGGACACGAGACGGAAGGTCTGCGTTGATGCTCTGACGCGGCATCGCAGCGATCGTCCCGACGGCGGTGGCAGCTCCCACGGTGGCACCGCCATAGCGGACCAGCAGCTCGGCAGCACGGTTGACGGCTGGAAGGGTCGCAGCGGGGTCCACACCTCGTTCGAAACGACGGGATGCCTCCGAACCGAGCTTGTGCCGACGGTAGGTGCGAGCCACCGTCATGGCATCGAAGTGGGCACCTTCGAGAATGATGGAGCTGGACTCGGTGGACATCTCGGTGGTGGCACCGCCCATGACTCCTGCCAGGCCGATCGCACCGGAGTCGTCTGCAATGACGAGGTCATCGGGATCCAGCGTGCGCTCGACGTCGTCAAGGGTGCGCAGCTTCTCGCCCTGACCTGCCTTGCGCACGACGATGGATCCGGTGACCTTGTCGGCGTCGTAGGCGTGCAGGGGCTGTCCGGACTCGAGCATGACGTAATTCGTCACGTCAACGGCGAGGCTGATCGGACGCATCCCGGCGCGGAACAACCGATCCTGGATGAATCGTGGCGTGGGTGCGGTCGCATCAAACCCTTCCAGTGGCAGGGCGACGAACCGGGAACAGGCCTCGGATTCCAGACGTACCGGCACCGATCCCTCGACCGTGACGGGGCCATCCACGCAATCCTCGGTGCCGGTGGCGCCGACACCGCCGTAGATGTCGCTGAATGCCCCACCAAGAACTCCGGAAACCTCGCGGGCGATCCCACGCATGGACATGCAGTAGCCGATGTCGGGGGTGACATCCACCTCGAGGACGTCCTCGGGAATGTCGAGAATCGTCCTGGCATCCTCACCGGGCACCAGTGCATGACCGTCGACGGAGCTGGGCAGCACGAGGATACCGGTGTGGTCCTCACCAATTCCCAGTTCGTCAACGGCACAGATCATGCCGTCGGACATGTGACCATAGGTGCGGCGGGCAGAGATCTCGAAACCGCCCGGCAGGACGGATCCGGGCAGTGAGACGACGACGAAGTCACCCACGTGGAAGTTGTGTGCGCCGCAGACGATGCCACGACCCTCGACGCCGTCCTCGACGTTCTTGGGGTGGCCTTGGGCATTGAGTGCCGGGCCGACGTCGACGCGGCACCAGTTGATCGTCTTGCCGTTCTTGTGCGATTCGGGGACCATCGACAACACCTGGCCCACGACGACCGGGCCACTCACCTCGCCACCGACTCGCTCGATGCGCTCGACGGCAGCCGTGTGTTCGGTGAGGGTGCGTGCCACGTCGACAGTGGTCGTGCCCTCGGGCAGCGCGATGAGCTCGCGCAACCAGTTCATAGGTACCCTCATCGTGCTCCTCCCATCAGGGAACGGCTGAAACGGACGTCTCCCTCGACGAAACCACGCATGTCGGGGGCATTGTTGCGGAACATGACGGTGCGGTCGATGCCCATTCCGAACGCAAAACCGGTGAACTCAGCTGTGTCGACACCGCAGGCAGTGAGCACCCGCGGATTGACCATGCCACAACCACCCCATTCGATCCAGCCCTCGGACTTGCAGGTACGGCAGGGATGCTCTGGATCGTCCACCGAGGCACCGTGGCACACGAAGCACTCGAGATCGACCTCGGCGCTGGGTTCGGTGAACGGGAAGTAGTGCGGGCGGAACCGGGTACGCACCTCACCGAACATGGCCCGTGCGAAGGCGTCCAAGGTGCCCTTGAGATGGGCCATGGTGACGTCACGATCGACGCAGAGTCCCTCGATCTGATGAAAGACCGGCAGATGGGTGGCGTCGTACTCATCGGCACGAAACACCTTGCCGGGGCTCACGATGCGTACCGGGGGTTCCTGGGAGAGCAGGGTGTGGATCTGCACCGGGCTGGTGGCGGTACGCATGCACTTGCCGTCGGAGACCGGGTCGAGCCACAAGGTGTCCTGCAGGGCCCGGGCAGGATGATCGGTACCAAGGTTGAGGGCGTCGAAGTTGAACCACTCCGACTCCGCCTCCGGCCCCTCGGCCACCTGCCAGCCCATGGAGACGAAGACATCGGCTGCCATGTCCATGAGAGCGGTGAGTGGGTGGACGGCCCCCCGCGGATGTGTGGTGACCGGCAGGGTGACGTCAACCGTCTCGCTGGCCAGCGCAGCCTCGAGCTCGGCGGAGGCCAGTTGCATCTGCTTGGCCTTGAGGGCCTGAGAGACCCGGCCACGTGCCTTACCGATGCGCTGGCCCGCTTCCTTGCGAGCGGCAGGAGGGAGCGCCCCGATCTTACGGTTGGCCAGGGCCAGCGGTGAACGATCCCCGGCATGGTCCAGACGAACCTGCTTGAGCTGCGCGGTGCTGGTGGCCTGCTCAATGGCACTGAGCGCCTCGTCGACGCGTTGCGCGACGTTCTGCTCGTCCAAGGCGCTCACCTGCACCGGGTCGTAATTGGTGTTGGGCCCGCTCATGGGCCTCCCTCCCTGATGTTGGCCAGATGTGCACGGGGGCTCCCCCGCGTCACTGGCAAGTTTAGTGAAAGTGCTGATCGACGTATCGCTGGGCGCCCATCATGGGCTTACCGTGCACCGACTCAGCTGTGTGTCTGCACGTCCACGCCACAGTTCAGCAGGCACGCCACGGTTCAGCAGGTGTGTCGTACCCAGCACGTTGCCAAGGCAGTCAGTCGGATCCCCCAGCACGTTGGGCACTTGCCGTCGCATACAGGCAGATGCCGGCTGCCGTCGACAGATTCAGTGATTCCGCCCGGCCCCACATCGGCACACCGACCACCGCGTCGGCCAGATTGCGCTCGGCCTCGGGGAGGCCCCACGCCTCATTGCCCATCAACCAGGCTGTTGGTCGAGCCAGGGCACCACTGCGCGACAGCTCGTCAAGGCTGTCTCCCCCGCCGTCTGCGGCAAGCACCTGCATGCCATGATCGTGGGCCCACCGCACAGCGCTGACCGAATCGACACCCACCGACACCGGTAGGTGGAAGAAGGAGCCGACCGAGGCACGCACCGTCTTGGGATTGTGCGGATCGACCGACCCGCGAGTGAGGATGACGGCGTCGGCGGCGAAGGCGTCAGCGCATCGAATCACCGTTCCCGCATTGCCCGGATCCCGCACCTGGGCGCAGATGACGACGAGTCTGGGATCCTCGAGGACGGGTAACTCATCGCTGGCAAGTCTCTGACACACGGCGAAGAGCCCCTGGCTCGTCACGGTCTCCGAAAGAGTCTCGACCTGGGCCTCATCGAGAAGGACACTACGAATACCACGCTGCCGAGCCATCGCGATGAAGTCGACGTCACGATCCGGATCACAGGTGGCCAGCAGGCTCACCCGCCCCGGCCAACGCAGGGCCTCCCGAACTGCTTGGGCGCCCTCGGCGAGGAACTGCCCAGCCTCGTCCCGACCACGTCGAGACAACAGACGACGGGCCGAACGCAGCGCCCCCTTGGAGATGGGAGGCAAGGCGCCCGACCCGTCGGTCATCGTGATGTCACTCACGCAGCAGTGTTCGCGGGCTGGTTCTGCTTCGCGACAGCCACGAGCTGGGCGAATGCAGCCTGGTCGCTGACGGCAAGCTCGGCAAGCATCTTGCGATCCACCTCGACACCGGCATTCTTCAGACCATTGATGAACCGGTTGTAGGTCATGCCCTCAGCGCGAGCTGCAGCATTGATGCGCTGGATCCACAGCGACCGGAAGTCACCCTTCTTGGCGCGGCGATCACGCAGCGCATAGGTGCCGGAGTGCAGCAGCTGCTCCTTGGCTTTGCGGTACGAGCGCGAGCGTTGGCCGCGGTAGCCCGAGGCCTGATCGAGGACTGTGCGACGCTTCTTCTTGGCATTCACAGAACGCTTGACGCGTGCCATAGTTGCTCTCCTTGTTCATGTGTCCGAGCCGATGGACTCGGGCGAAGTTTCTGTGGTCCGAACCACGGGGACCCGGACGCGGATGATTGAGGTGGTCTCAGCGGCCCGGGTGCTTGACCAGCAGCTTGCTGGCCTTCTTGGCCGCACCCTTGGGCAGCACGGACTGGCCGGTCAGACGGCGAGTGCGACGCGAGGACTTGTGCTCGTTGAGGTGACGCTTTCCAGCGCGGTTGTGGGCGATCTTGCCAGAACCAGTCACCTTGAAACGCTTCTTGGCACCCGAGTGGCTCTTCATCTTCGGCATGGTGGCTCCATTTCATAGTCATGCGGCCATGCGACCGCCTGGAGTGGATCTGATCCCGACGGATCAGAGGTCGATGTCAGGGTCCATGTTGTCGGCGGGACCCTTCTTCTTCTTTGCCTGCCCAGCGGCTGCGGCTCGCTGACGGGCCTCGTAGGCCTTGTCCGCTTCGGCCGCGGCGGCACGTTCGGCAGCCTTGCGATCACGCTCGGCACGCTGGTCGGCACGCGCCTCGGTCTTCTTGCGGGTCGGGGCCAGGATCATGAGCATGTTGCGCCCCTCCTGCTTGGGAGGCGACTCGACGGTGGCGTACTCGGCCACGTCGTCGGCAAGGCGCTTGAGGAGATTGACGCCGAGCTCCGGCCGAGACTGCTCACGCCCACGGAACATGATCGTGATCTTGACCTTGTCGCCGCCCTTGAGGAAGCGCACGACATGGCCCTTCTTGGTCTCGTAGTCGTGATCGTCAATCTTGGGCCGAAGCTTCATCTCCTTGATGATGGCATTCGACTGATTGCGACGAGCCTCACGGGCCTTCTGGGCAGCTTCGTACTTGAACTTGCCGTAGTCCATGAGTTTGACGACAGGGGGACGGGCCTGCGGGGCCACCTCCACCAGGTCAAGTCCATGTTCACGGGCCAACTGCATGGCCTGTTCCACCCGGACGATACCGACCTGTTCGCCATTTGGCCCAACCAGGCGTACCTCGGGAACTCGGATCCGCTCGTTGATGCGGGGTTCAGTGCTGATGCTTCCTCCAAGGACTCGTATTCTCGTCGACCGTGACAACCGCGACAGTTGGCCCGGACTGTGCTCATGTGCACAATGCCAAGGACCGACCGAGTCAGGACAGACCAAAAAGGCTCCTGCAGATGCAGGAGCCTGACACATAACTGCTCGCGGCGACGCATGTCAACACGCAGCAGCCAGCACGTCTTGACGACGGGCCACGAACCCGGCAGAAACTCTGAGCTGCTCGCAGTCACGAGCTCCGCTCGGGTGGGAGATCAGGCCTCCACTTCCACAGACCACCTCGCGGTTGGTCACGCGGAGAGTATAGAACAGCTGGGACCTGGCACAAAATCCCTGCCACAAGATCGTGGTAGCGTTCCCCATGCCTCGCAATGATCCGCGATGACCACGTCGGACGCCCACCTGATCCTACCGTTGCGCGCCCACCGCTGCACCCACGTGACAGGTCTGCGACACCACAACCCTCCCCATCGTCCCCGTTACTCACTCGTCCTGAGCGAATACGGACCACCGTCATCCCGCATGTGGTTAGGTTGACGCATGGACGAAACCAGCATCGTCATCCTCGTCACGATCATCACCACCGTGCTCCCGGCGCTCTGGGCCGTCTTCGGGTGGCTCACCCGACGTTCCTGGCGGCCGGTGCTCCGTGGACTGGGCCTGGCACTCGTTCCCATCGGCCTGCTCGTCACAGGTCTCATGCGGCTGCTGGTACGCGCACTCAGCCTCGTGGTGAGCTGGTTCGCACACACCCAGATGACGACGACGATCTGGACTGGTGTGATCGTCGCCGCCATCGGCCTGCTCACATGGATCGGAGCAGGATTCATGACCCCACTGACGAGGGAGGAAGCCCGACAGCGTCGTGCCGAGCATCGGGAGCGCAGGGCTGCCGGAGCGGCGGGGAAGCCCACTGCACCTACCTCTCGGACCTCTCAGGTCCCTCAGGCAGGAGCCGACAAGACCCGACGGACCGCGCCCTCACCCGCTGCGTCCCGTGGATCCGGGATGTCACCTGAGGACGAGGAACTCGAGAAGATCCTCAAGGATCGCGGAATCTGAACCGCTCACAACCTGCAGGCCGACAACTCCGTGGAGATGATCGCACGGGCACCGGCGTCCCACAGGTCGTCCATGAGCGACTGCACGAGTCCGCGACCCACCATGGCACGCACGGCGTACCACCCCGTTCTGCTCAGCGGGGAGATCGTCGGGGTCCAGCCCCGGCGTCAACTCGATGACGCGGTCCAGGGCGTCCCCCGGCACGTCGTAGTCGAGCATGACGTACTCCCGCGCCACCTGGACACCATTGATGCGTTGCAGGAAGTGCTCGAAGATCGTTCCACCAGTGAAGCCCTGGCGCTGGATGACGACCGCCTCGGACTCCAGGATCGTCTCACCGAAGAGACTCAGCCCAGCCTTGCGCAGGGTCGTACCGGTCTCCACGACGTCGGCAATGGCATCGGCCACCCCCAAGCTGATCGATGACTCCACCGCGCCGTCAAGTTCGACGATGCGGGCGTCGATGGAGTGGGCAGTCAGGAACTCCTGCAGCAACCGGGGATAGGAGGTCGCGATGCGTCGCCCATCGAGTTCAGCGGGAGTGCGTGGTCCCTTCTGCGGACCGGCAAAGCGGAACCGGGAACGTCCGAAGCCCAGGCCCCGAACCTCCGCTGCCGGGGCACCGGAGTCGTGCAACAGATCTCGTCCGGTGATGCCCAGATCCAAGGTGCCCTCCCCCACGTAGACCGCGATGTCACGCGGGCGCAGATAGAAGAACTCGACGCCATTGTCCTCGTCTCGCAAGGTGAGGTCCTTGCGATCGGTGCGTTGCCGGTAGCCGGCTTCCCGCAGCAACTGAGCCGACGCGTCCGACAGGGCGCCCTTGTTGGGCAGGGCTATGCGCAACAGGTCTGAACGTGCGCACACATCGGGGTTGGGGACTGATCTCGACATCATCACACCTCACAGGTACTCATACACGTCGTCCGGGGTGAGGCCAAGACTGATCATCATCACCTGCAGGTGATAGATCTCCTGACTGATCTCCTCGGCAGCACGATCCTTGCCCTCGTACTCAGCGGCCATCCACACCTCAGCCGCCTCCTCGACGACCTTCTTGCCAATGGCATGCACGCCATGATCCAGCTCGGTAACGGTGCCGGAATCCTCGGGGCGATTGCGGGCCTTGGTGGTGAGTTCTGCGAAAAGCTGCTCAAACGATTTGCTCACGGCTCAAGGGTAAGTTGCCCCGTGATCGTCTCCTCGTCGTGCTCAACCAGCGGACCCGGTTGCGAACACTTTCAACCCCCGAACTCTCCGAACACTCCCGGATGAGGAATCAAATCAGTGCGTCTGTCGCCGCCCCGAGGTCTCGCTGGGAATGTGGGATCTGGCAGCCAGATCGGTTTTCCGGGACTGTTCCCTCTGGGTCCGACGCCACAGCAGAAAACCGTAGAGGCAGAACAGCCCGTAGAAGATGTACATGATGGCACTGGGATAGTACTGGGCCGCGAGCAGCAACGGAACACCGACGACGTCCACGGCAATCCACACGAACCAGAACTCGTTCCAGCCACGTGCCATCCCGAAGGTGGCGAGGATGGAGCCGGTGAGGATCCATGAGTCGGCAAGCGGCCCCCACGATCCCAATGCCCTGAGGACGACGTAGCAGACACCAAGCATGATGAGTGCAGCTCCTCCAGCGACGACACGCTCGGATCGGGTGGCCCAACGTGGGAAGACCCCAACCTTGGACGTCACGTTGCCCCGTCGGGTGCCGGCCCAGACGATCCAGCCATAGGCCGAGGTGATGAGGAAGAACACCTGCCTACCGGCCTGCCCCCACATGTCGAGATTCTGCGGGGTGTGGAACACCGCACCCAGGAACACGGTGAACAGCACGAGATTTCCCATGATGCCAACCGGCCATGCCCACACCTTCCGATGAGCACCACCGATGGCCGAGGCGAGTCCGAAGACGTTGCCGACGACCTCTCGGTACAGCACCGGTTTGCCCAAGCCCACGTCCAGCTGGGCATTGACGATCTGAGTCAGCGCCTCACCCATGAAACTCCCCTCCCCTACGACTGCCGCTCCCCGGGGCAGCACCTGTTGACAACAGTGAGCCCCTGTCAGGTTTCTCCTGGGGTGCCGATGGACAGCCGTGCTGGCTGCACCGACACTCATCCCAGCCCCACCACCATCGGTGGACACACGGTACACGAATGGTCACAGGAACAGCGGCCGTCGATATCCGTTGGCACGAGGGCAGAGGTGGCCACCGGGGTTCATGGGCTGGGCACAGAACGGACAGATCGGACGTCCAGCGGCAATGACCTGCCGGCACCGAGCGGCGAATTGACGAGCCATTGCGGGAGACATTCGAATCTCCACCGAGTCAGGAGCGGCCTGGGGAGAGAGATCGAGCAGGAATTGCGGATCGGCAGCCATCACCTCGTCATCGGTGACTGCGAAGAAGTCCAGCCCCACCAGATTGCGGGTCTCCTCCCACAGCAGGGCAACGGTGCCCAGTTCGAACTCGGTCTCCATCGGCAGCTCGAGGGGGCGCTGGTCATCAGCCTCATCCGCCTGGGGCGGGATGGGTAGTCGTCCCTCCGAAAGTCGATGCAGATCATTGAGCAGCCGATCGAGGCTGTCGGCGAGGGTCTGCAGCTGTTCCTTGTGGCAGAGCATGGTGAACAGTTCATTGGACTGACGCACCTGAATGTGGAAGGTACGATGTCCGGGCTCCCCCACACTGCCGGCGACGACGCGATCGGGGTGATGGAGTCGATGGGTGATACGCGTCATGCAGCTCACTGTAGTGCCTGATGACGGTTTCACCGACGCACGTTGCCCAGCCTTCGCCGACTCTTGCCATTATGGTTTGTGTCGAGACTCTCATGGGAAGGACACAGATGGCGTCGAGAACCGTCGGAGCCAGCGGCCTGCAGGTGTCACGGCTGGGGTTGGGGACGTTGACGTGGGCAAGCACCACCCCGAGCGCGCAGGCCCGGGCCATGGTGCATGACTTCGTCGAAGCCGGTGGCACGCTCGTCGACACCGCGCCCACCTATGGCTCCGGTCAGGCCGAGGAGCTGCTGGGAAAGCTCATGCACTCCGACCTGACTCGTGACGATCTCGTCATCTCCACCAAGGCCGGATTCCGCGTCGAGGACGGCACCCGGATCATCGACACCTCCCGGACCGCCCTGCTCAAGGATCTGGAGGGCTCATTGCGACGCCTGAGGACCGATCACGTCGACCTGTGGCAGGTGCACGCCTGGGGATCCGCACCGATCGAGGAAACCTGCGAGGTGCTGGACCATGCAGTGACCTCCGGCAAGGCTCGCTACGTCGGGGTGTCGAACTTCGTGGGGTGGCAGTCGGCCACTGCGGCCACCTGGCAGAAGGCCATGGGATCGCGCATCCCCATCGTCAGCAACCAGGTGGAGTACTCCCTGTTGGCACGTCGCGCCGAGATCGAGGTCATCCCGGCAGCATCCTTCCACCACATGGGGGTTCTCGCCTGGTCGGCCCTGGGACGAGGTGTGCTGGCCGGACGCTACCGTACCGGCACGCCGCGTGACTCCCGGGCGGCATCGCAGGAACTTTCGTGGTTCGTCGAGCCATATCTGGCGCAAAAGCCTCGAGCCGTCGTCGACGCCGTGGCCAAGGCCGGGGAAGGATTGGGCATGACGCCAGCCCAGGTGGCACTGTGCTGGGTGCGAGATGCACCGACGGTGGCATGTGCCCTGGTGGGACCGCGCCATCGCAAGCAACTCGCAGAGCTGCTCGCGACAGCGGACATGAGCCTGCCGGGCGAGATCACCACGGCCCTCGACGACATCACCGGTGGGCCCAACCTGGCTCGACGCAAACCCCAGCAGGACGCCGGCCAAGGCTGACCGAGTACGTGGGCTGAGAATCCGTGGGGTGTCCTGGAACGCCTCCGCTCACCGGGTGTGAGGTTTCCTCGATCGACACCGACGAGACGGGCAAGTACCCACGCAGTGCAGGTGCCCGCACGGCAACCCTCCACACCAACGGAGGATCCCCGCACCTTCCAGCCACCCCTGTGCCAATCGCCCGGGGCCGATTCAGGCCCCGGGCGATTGGATGCAATCAGTGGTTACGACCGCTCCTCACGAGGCACCCACGTCATCGATGCCGGCCCGTCGTAGACCTGCCGAGGTCGGCAGATGCGGATGCTCGGATCGTTGAACTGCTCGAGCCAGTGCGCGATCCAACCGGGGACCCGTCCGATGGCGAACATCACGGTGAACATGTTCAGCGGGATTCCCAGGGCTCGCAGCACGATCCCGGAGTAGAAATCGACGTTGGGGTACAGACGACGCTCGATGAAGTAGTCGTCGGCCAGAACGGCCTCCTCCAGCTCCTGGGCGATGTCGAGCAATGGGTCCTGACGATCCATCCGCTCCAGCAGCGGTCCAACCACCTTGCGCAGCACCCGAGCCCGCGGGTCCCAGTTGCGGTACACCCGATGACCGAAACCAGCAATGCGCACCTTGCCATCCTTGGCTCGCGCCACGTACTGCGCCGGGGTGAGGCCAGATTCCTTGATGGTCTGCAACTGACGAACTGCGTTGACGTTGGCCCCACCGTGCCGATCGCCCCACAGGGCACACACCCCCGCCGAGGCCGAGGCGAACAGATTGGCACCAGAGGAACCAACGGTCCGCACCGCCGTCGTCGAGCAGTTCTGGCCGTGATCGGCATGCAGGACGAAGAACAGGTTGAGGGCACGTGCCGCGACGGGATCGGGTTCGTAGAGCTGGTACGGTAGGGAGAACATCATGTGCATGAAGTTCTCCACGTACTTGAGGTCCATCCGCGGATAGATGGCTGGCTCACCCACCGAAGCCTTGTACGACGCAGCTGCGATGGTACGCACTCGCGACATGAGCTTGGCCGAGTTGCGAATGGCGGAGTCCTCGTCGGTGATCTTCGGACGATCATGGGTGCTCATCGCATTGATCATCGCCGACATGATCGCCATCGGATGGCTGTTGGGCGGGAAGGCGTTGAAGTGCAGATCCATGTTGCGATGCAGTGCCGAGTTGCGCGCCAACAGCTCAGAGAAGGCATTGCGCTCCGCCGGGGTCGGCAGCCGACCGGTGATGAGCAGCATGGCCGTCTCCACGAACGACACCTTGTTCTCGGCCAAGGTCTCGATCGGGATGCCTCGGTAGAGCAGACGCCCGTTCTCGCCGTCGATCCACGAGATTGCCGACCGGCACGACGCCGTGTTCGCCAGGGACGGGTCCAAGGTCGTCACACCGGTGAGTTCGCGCAGCCGCGAGATGTCGATGGCCCGATCCCCCGTCGTCCCCTCGACCACCGGGAGCTCAACGGTCTTGCCGTCAATGGTGATGGTGCAGGTGTTCTCCGTCATCTCAGGACTCCCCCAGAATTCGATCGACGACACGGGCACCGAACTGCAGTGCGTCGAGTGGGACGCGCTCGTCGACACCGTGGAACAGCGACAGGAACTCAAAGCCCTCGGGCAGACGCAGCGGGGTGCATCCGTAGCAGTCGATGTGGCGACCATTGGGCAGTTCGCCAAAGCCCTTGCCATCGGTTCCGGCAGGATTGAGGAAGGGCAGCACGACGGCACCATCGTCCTCGGCCTGCAGGGCACTCGTGATGGCATCCACGGCAGGCCCGCGCCACGGCGCCTCCACCGAGGGTTTGGTACTGATCGTCTCGAACTCGATCCCCTCGCCGGCAAGTTCCTTGATGGTGGCGATCATCTCGTCCTCGTGACCGGGGATGAATCGGGCATCCAACTCGGCAGTGGCACGACTGGGAATGACATTGGCCTTGTACCCGGCGTCGAGCACGGTGGGAGTGACCATGTTGGTGCACCCGGACCCAGCCATGAGCGCCAACGGCCCCAGTGGGGCAAGCGACCTCTCCACGTTGTCACGGTCGATGGTGAGGTTCCACAGCTCGGCAGCCCTGGCGAGGAACTCCTCCTGCACGGGATGGCGTAGATCTGGCCACTGATGACTTGCGATCCGATTGACGGCTGCAGCGAGCCGAGTGACGGCATTGTTCGGATTGTGCATCGACCCATGTCCGGCCAGGCCAGTGGCCTTCATGCGGAACCACCACAGCCCCTTCTCGGCAGACTGCACGACATAGGCGCGTTTGCCCGACGGGGTGGGCAGGGAGAATCCACCGACCTCACTGATGGCCTCGGTGACTCCGTCGAACACCTCAGGATGGTTCTGCCCCATCCAGGTGGAGCCCAGATCACCCGAACCTTCCTCGTCGGCGAAGAGGATGAATCGAACTGGACGCGACGGCACCTCGCCACGGCGGTGTCTGGCCCGAATGGCTGAGAGGATCATCGCAAGGAAGTCCTTCATGTCCAACGTGCCACGGCCCCACAGAAATCCATCGCGAATCTCGCCGCTGAACGGATCCACCGTCCAGTCCTCGGCGGCAGCGGGGACGACATCGGAGTGGCCATGCAACAACAGGAATGGACGGGAGGTGTCCGTACCTTCGGGGACCCAGTCGGCCACCAGACACGGACGCCCCTCCACGGCGCTGTACCGGGTGGACGTGACACCGATCTCGGCAAGCAGTTCAGCCACGACGTCGGCAACCTCGGTCTCACCACGAGCTTCATTGGCCCCATAGTTGGATGAATCGATACGCACCAGACGCTGGCAGATGTCGATGACCTCGGCGTCGGGGGTGTTGGACACGACACTTGGTGAATAGATGTCTACCATGACCCAATGATGCCACCGGCGATCGCCATGCCACGACCCGCCCAGATTCTGGGAGGTCGAACGTTGATTTGCATTGCTGCTGGATCTTCCACTACTATCCTTGTCTTGTCCGAGCGGTTCATACGTGATTCAGCAGGACACACGTCCGGGTGGCGGAATTGGTAGACGCGCTAGCTTGAGGTGCTAGTGGCCGCTTTTAGGCTGTGGAGGTTCAAGTCCTCTTCCGGACACAGTGGCGCAGGCCGGTGGCCAGGTGAGAATCCTGGTCGCCGGCCTTGTCGTTTCCTCATGTGCTCTCGCTCCCCACGTCCGGTCGTTCCTCACGTCGTCAGTACAAACTCTCGGAGCACGAGGCGGCACCCGTATCCCATCTGCTCACCTGCCACGCCCCGATCAAATGCTTCCATCCATACCTGATCTGACGACCGTCTGGACACCCCTCAGGAACCTGCGGGGACAAGACTGGGGTGTGAGGATGCCAGTCAATGAACGTCCTTCAGCTGTCCGAGCGGCCGGGAACACTCAAGTAGAAGAAGCAGAACCTGCTGCTCAGCGTTTGCGACGCGGAATCGTGATCCCCATGGCGAGGGTCAGGGATGCTGCGATGTAGCCCAGACTGCTCACCGGATCGGAGTCGACACCGGTGGGTGGCAGTCCGATGTGTACCGGATTATCCACTCGTCCACCCGGCTGCTCAGCCACCTTGTGGTGCGACACGTCGGTGAGCGTCGTGGTACCAGCTGTGGCAGGTGGAAACTCGAAGGCGGTCCTTGCGCTCTGATCCGTTCCTCGGCTGGTGGTGGCGGAAAGAGTTTCTCGTTCTCGACCAGTGTTGGTGGAAAGATGGGTGGCGAGGGCTTTCTCGGCCTTGTCCAGATCAGCCACAGCTGTCCGGTACCTGGCCAAGGCGGCGGCGTACGCAGCAGAGTCCTCCGCCTCGGTCGCAGCTACCTTCTCCAGAGCCGCCTTGGCATACTCCGCAGTGGCACGAGCCTGGACAAATTTCTTGACAAGGGCATCGATGGTGGGGTCCTCGCCGAAGGATCCCGCTGCAATGAGATCGTCGATCATGACGTTGCTCCAATGGGCCAGACGCTCATCAGCAGCAACCTTGTCTGCTTCCGCCTTCTCCACAGCCGAGGACGTGGCACCAACCATTCCAACGGCATCTGCGCGCTCCTGACTGGCCTCCTGCACAACAGCACTGGCCTCGGCCACGCGCTGCTGGGCGTCAGCGTCGGCCTTCCTGGTCTCGGCAAGATGGTGCCGGGCAGCATCCAGCGTAGCCCGGGCCTGGGCACGACGTGCAGCGAGATCGGAGTCTGCGGAAACCGCGGCGTCGTGAGCCTGAGTGGCTCCCTCGGCCTTCTTCTCCGCGGCGGAGACGACCTCCTCGGCCTGAAGCCTGTTCTTTCTGGCATCCGCCAATGTGCGCTCAGCCTCGTTCCAGACACGCAGGGCAGCGTCAACCCTGGCTTGGAGATCCGTGGGTGAATCCACGCCTTGCTCGGCTGCGGCCAGAGCAGCCCTTGCCTGATCCAGCTCAGCCGTCGCTTGGTCGACAGCACTCTGAGCGGCCTGACAGACGCCCTGGGCATGCACCTCGGCCTTCTGCGCCTTGGCAAGCTCATCCCGGGCAATGGAGTTCGCCTTGTCAGTGTCAGCGACCTTCGTGTTTGCCCTGTCCAGTGCCGCGTCGGCCTCGTCGGCAGCCTTCCTGGCGCTCTCGTACGCTGACTGGGCGGCGGCGTGGTCGGACTTCGTCATACGGGAGTTCTGCCTGGCAGCCTCGAGGGCCTTGCGTGCCTCAGTCAGCTTGTCCTCAGCCTTCACGGCCTGCTTCCCGGTACCGGCCGCACGTTTCCTGGCAGCGGCCAGCGACTCATGAGCGGCGTCAAGGCTGGTCTGGGCTGCTACCACGCCAGCAACGGCATCGGCCACTTTGGCCTTCAGTGTTGCTGCAGTCTCGTCGCGAGTGAATGATTCCTGTTCCTTCGTGTTCGCCACCGTATCCCTGGCCTCAGCGAGACTGTTGACGTACTCGTTGTGCTTCTGGAAAGTTGCGATGGGGACGGCCGAGGCATCTTCTGCGGCAGCCGTGGTGGGATGCGCAGCTGCCGTGATGGCAGAAACGGCCAGTGGAACGGTCACGAGACCGGCAATGAATGGGGTGCGTGCATTCATGGCACAAACCTACGCCATCTCGGCGTGTCATCTCACATGGATCATGTGGTCGTTCCGGGCTGGTCGCCTGACACACCTCGCTGCGGAGTGCTCACGCCTCGATCACCACAGTGCCCCTGCTTCGACACTGTTGCGTGCACACACCAACAAATTCTTGGATTCAGCTCAGGAATAATGCACAACGACGTAGCGTTGTGTTCAGTGCTGGTACACACCGGCCCTGTGGAGCCATCCACAATGAGTGGATCCAGATGCTCGGGAACCTCGAGCGTCATTCCCACAACAGTTCACGAAAGGACTTGACATGGCACTTGACGACAAGATTCAGAGCAAGGGTGACGAGCTCAAGGGAACAGCCAAGGAAAAGATCGGGGAGGCTACCGACAGCCAGGACCTCAAGAACGAGGGCTCGAGCGACAAGGCCAAGGGCAAGCTCGGTCAGGTCGTCGAGGGACTCAAGGACGACGTCAAGGAAGCCACCTCGAACCTCAACGACAAGATTTCCGAGGTTGCCGACAAGAACAAGTGAGCCGTCTCACTGAAACAGGCATGTCGGCCCGGTCTGGATCCGTCCAGATCGGGCCTTTTCCGTCTACCGATGGCATCGCCCATCCACTCCTCGCCCTGATCCATCTGCAGTGAGTATCAGTGCATGACTGACACATGCTTGGTGTCATCAAAGTTTTTGGAACCACGTCGAACCACGTCCAAGAATCAGAACTGCGTGACGTCTGCATGCGTCACCATGAATTGCATGGGTGAGCAGTCACTCGGAAATCAGTCACATGCCGCACGCACCCCGCTGCCATGGTGGTACCACTGACCAGGTGCCATCTGATCCCCGCTGCGCCATCCCCAGCTCAGCCAGCTCCGCCAACAACGCCAGACATTCACTCACCGCCACTCCAGCATCGAGTGCGATCTCATCAACCCAGGATCTCCCGGAGGCCGGGAGCGCCTCGTGAACTGCCAACAGATCCGAGCGCAAGGTGTCAATCTGCCGCTGCGGCGAACGCACTGGTGGCAGCTCAGGCTGCAATGGTCCAATCTGGGCGCTGACGTCGTCAGCATCGCGTACCAGAACAGCCTGGTTGTCTCGAATGAGCCGATGGGTACCTGCGGACATGGATGAGGTCACTGGCCCCGGAATGGCCATCACAGGTCGCATGAGCGCATTGGCCCACATCGTCGTGTTCAGTGCCCCTGATCGAGTCCCGGCTTCGACGATGACCACTCCAGAAGACATTGCTGCAATGAGACGGTTGCGCGCCAGGAATCCGGGTTTGGTGGGATGAGCACCCGGCGGTACTTCTGACACCAACGCTCCACCGCAGGCGACGTGCTCCAGAACTGCGGTGTTCCCTCGCGGGTAGAGCTGGTCAAGCCCACCTGCCTGAACGCTCACAGTGCAACCCCGCGCCGCCAGTGCCCCGCGATGCGCCGCCACGTCGACACCGAAGGCTCCCCCAGAGATGATCGTCCACGACGTGTGATCGGGAATGTCACTGCGCCGAGCGAGGTCAAAGGCCAGTTCCGAGGCAACGTCCTGCCCATAGCTCGTCGCTGCCCGAGATCCGACAATGGCCACACAGTTCGTGACACGGTTGGCGAGGTCGGCATGTCCGCGGGTCCACAGCCCTACTGGTGGCCCACCCAGGTGCTCGTCGACAAAGTCAAGATCGCCCAGGCTCACCGGCCACTGCTCATCGGTGGGGATGAGGAATTCAAAACCCAGTTCCTCGGTGGTGTCCATGAGCCTGTCCACGCTCAACTTGTGAGCTCGTCTGGTACGAGCATCCTCCTCACTGCTGTGTGAAATGACGTCCCAGAGCTCGACTGCGCTCCTGTCGTGCAGCGCACGCCGCAACCAGGGATCTCCTGGGGAACATACTGCACACAGGCCAGCTCGGGCACGTCGCTCGTCGTCCCACGTCATGATCAATCCCCCTGCCGCAGTGCCATGGCCTGTCGAATGTGAGTGGCAGTCACGTCATCGCAACCAGCCAGGTCGGCCTCGGTCCATGCAATGCGCAGTACCTTGTCGACTCCGCGTGCGGTGAGTTGTCTGCGTGCCAGGGCATCCTCGATGACCTGGACGGCCGCCGGTGAGGGAAGTCTTTTCCGAAGCTGTGAGCCGGGAACTTCTGCGTTGACGCGCCACGGAGTACCTGCCCAGCGTCGGGCAGCACGGTGGCGGGCCTCCTGGACGCGTTCCCCCACAGTCCTGCTCGACTCGCCCTGCGGCAGACTCGTGGCACCGACGAGATGCATCTTGGTGAGTGGGCGCATACGTTGATGGATGTCGACCCGGTCCAGGATCGGCCCGGAAATGCGACTGGCGTATCGGAGCACCATCTGCGGTGTGCATCGACACCCGCCATCTCTGTCGTCTGCCAGCCCACATGGGCAGGGATTGAGTGCCATGACGAGCTGAAACCGTGCCGGATAGGTGGTCTGGGCCTGGGAGCGACAGATCGTCACGTACCCGTTCTCCAGCGGGCCGCGCAGCGCGTCGAGCACTCGCGGTGGAAACTCCGGTGCCTCGTCGAGGAAGAGCACCCCACGATGGGCCAACGACACCGCTCCGGGACGTGCCACACGAGCTCCTCCCCCGACCATCGCCGCCATCGACACGCTGTGGTGCGGCTCAGACAACGGGGGTGTCGTCATGAGCTCATGGACCGTCCCATTGCCCATGAGGGAGTGCACCGCGGTGACCTCCAGTGCCTCCTTCTCATCCAGTGGGGGAAGAATCGTCGGCAGTCGCGCCGCCAACATGGACTTGCCACACCCCGGTGCCCCACGCAGCACGATGTGATGTCGACCTGCTGCTGCCACCTCCATGGCATGACGTGCCTCCAGCTGTCCGATGACCTCGGAGAAATCCCCTCGCCCAGCACTCGAGGGGCCTGCGGTGGAGGGTTGCGTGAGCGGCTCGTCAGCGTCCTCCTCACGTGGCGCACGCCCGTGCAACACGTCGATGAGCTCACTGAGGTGCCCCACCGATGTCACGGCCATCCCCTCGACGAGCCTGGCCTCGGCAGCCTGTCCACGCGGGACGACGGCGCGGTGAAAGCCCGCCTCCCGAGCTGCCAGCAACGCTGGGAGCACACCCCGCACCGGACGGACCCGTCCATCCAGTCCCAGCTCACCCAGCAGCACCGTCGAGGAGAGCATGGCCGTGGGGATGACTTCGTCTGCTGCCAGGGCTGCTGCCGCGATGGCAAGGTCGAAGTGGGTACCTGCCTTGGGCAGACAGGCTGGGGTGAGATTGATGGTCAGGGCCTGCGCGGGCCACGACAGGCCAGCTGAGGCCACGGCAGCTCGGCACCGGTCACGAGCTTCGTACAGCGAGGTGTCGGGCAGCCCCACCAGAATGGTACGGGGAAGACCACTTGCGGTGGCGGCCTCCACCTCCACCATCGTGCCCGCCACACCGATGAGGGCGACTGACCGTGCACTGGCCAAGGTCATTGTCCCACCCCTCGCACATGAGTGATCTGCGGGTCGGCCGAGTTGCGCCTCAGCACACCGATGACATCGACTCGAATGTGGTGGTGTTCCGGATGCTGACGTCGCCAGACCAGGGCCAGCTGAGTGAGCTTGTGAAGTTTCGCCGGGGTGATGGATTCCAAGGGTGTGCCGAAACCGGTGCCGGTACGGGTGCGCACTTCCACGAGCACCGCCCAGCCCTCGTCATCGAGAGCAATGATGTCTGCCTCACCGATGTCCGTCACCCAGTTTCGGGCGACCATTCGCCATCCCAGGGACGTCACGTAGCGTGCAGCAACATCCTCACCCCATGCGGCGATGTGATGTCGATGTCCCCTCCTGGCTCGCAGCGCGGCGCCGCGAGTCGTCGTGGGGACGTCCTGATCGACTGGTCTGACTGGCATGTGGACCACCTCCACACCCATCTGATGCGTGGCAGGCCGTCAACCGGCAGTTGTCCACAACCCAATTCTCCCGGACGCGTGACCCGCCGAGTTGTCCACAGGAATTGGCATTCCTCGTAATCTCGCGGTCACACGGCAGTTGGAGAGCTCAGGCCTCCGGAACCTCCAGCTCGGAATGTGCGATCTCCTCGATGGACACGTCGCGGAAGGTGAGCACCTTCGCCGTCTTGACGAATCGCGCCGGTCGATACATGTCCCACACCCAGGCGTCGGCCATGGACACCTCGTAGTAGACGTCACTGCCTTCGGTGCGTACCTTCAGATCGACGGCATTGCACAGGTAGAAACGTCGTTCGGTCTCCACGGCATAGGTGAAGATACCGACGACGTCCTTGTACTCGCGATAGAGCGACAACTCCGCCCGGTTCTCGTACTCTTCAAGATCCTCGGTGCTCATGATGTAAGAACTCTAGCCGCTCGACGCACATTGGCGTAGGTCAATCGATGCTCTGGGCAGGGCCCGAGGGCCTCCAGTCTCTGTTGGTGCAGCTTCGTCGCATACCCCTTGTGCACGGCGAAGTCATACCCGGGAAGACGCGCATCCAGGTCGACCATCATGCGATCGCGCACCACCTTGGCGACGATCGAGGCCGCGGAAACGCAGGCGCACACGGCATCCGCCTTCCACATGCCGACATTGCCGCAGTCCAATCCGTCGACGGCGAAACCGTCACTGATGACGTAGCCAGGCCGAACTGCAAGACGATAGCTGGCTCGTCTCAGCCCCTGGATGTCGGCCTCCTGCATCCCCAGTCGATCGCACTCGGCTGCGGTGACCACTGCCCAGGACACGGCTCTCGCCCGGTCGGTGATCTCATCGAAGAGCCGATCACGTGTCCTGGCGGTGAGCCTCTTGGAATCCGCGAGTCCAAGAATACGGCGCTGGGCAGAGTCGTCAAGGATCACGGCAGCTGCCACCAAGGGGCCAGCGCAGGCACCACGACCGGCCTCATCGCAACCAGCCACTGGCCCCAGACCGGCGCGAGTGAGCAGACGCTCGTGCCCGCGTACCCCAGTACCGACTCGCCAGCTGCGAGCAGTCGGTGCCCGAGTCACCCCAAGGTCACGGTTCGAGGAGTCTTCCATCGGTCAGGACTCAGGAGCACCCGGCATCATGCAGGGTGATGTCGGCCTTGTCGGGAGCCGAGGTCGACCGGTCCGCGATCCCGTCGAAGGTTTCCGGAGTGGAGAAGTGCGTCATGCGGGACAGGGGGGAGACGGTGAATTTTGCCGGCCCCACGACATCATCGATGGGAATGAATGCGCTGGCCCCACGGTAGGCGCCGGGAGCCGGATCGCTGAGATGGCATCGGGAGTCTCCCGAAGCGTCCCGGTGGTCACCCATGACGAAGATGCGGTCCCTGGGTACCCGCACCTCGAATCTCATCTGCGAGGGTTCCACTGGCACGCCATTGGTGCGATACAGGTAGGAGTTCTCGTCCAGCGGCTTGCCGTTGACGCTCATTCGCCCCTTGGGACCGCAGCAGGACACGGTGTCACCAGGCATCCCGATGACCCTCTTGATGAGGTAGTTCGAGCTCGTGTTGGGCAGAACACCGACGAATTCGCCAAACTGCCCAGCAGCGGAACGCTTGGGGGGGTTGGCTCCCAGCCAGTGACCAGAATCCTTGAAGACGACGATGTCGCCTCGCTTGAAATCAGCTGGTTTGATGGCAGCGACACGATCACCGGGTTCGATGGTCTGCTCCATGGAGCCCGAGGGGATGACGAAGAGCTGGCCCACGAAGGCTCGGATGACCGCAGAGATGACCAGTGCCAGAACGAGGATGAGAACTATTTCCCGAATCCCCTTGAGGAATCGAGTACCGACGCCGCCGGTTGAGGTACTGGTCTCGCCATGTGTTTTTCTGCTCACTGATCCATCCTGCTCGACATCGTCCATGACCCACTGCAGATCGGGGACGGGAAACAGCTTAGCCCGTCACGAGAAAGGCTGATTCCTCACAACCTGCCGAAGCGTCGACGGCACCGGATCACGGTCCATGACAAAACGGCAGGTCACCATGATCGATGATCTGCCGCTTTCTCCACATCGTGGAAACGTCTGAGGGCTCAGCCTCAACGGTTGGAGCCGCGCTCCTTGATCTTGGCGGCCTTGCCGTGCAGGCCACGCAGGTAGTAGAGCTTGGCGCGACGCACGGCACCGTGGCGGTCCACCTCGATCTTGTCGATGATGGGCGAGTGCAGCGGGAAGGTGCGCTCGACGCCGGTACCGAAGCTGGACTTGCGAACGGTGAAGGTCTCCTGGACCCCGCCGCCGTCACGGGCAATGACGGTTCCTGCGAACACCTGGATACGCGACCGGTTACCCTCGACGACCTTGACGTGCACCTTGACCGAGTCTCCGGCACGGAACTCGGGGATGTCGTCACGCATGGCGCTGCGCGCAATCTCGTCCAGAACGTTGCTCATGATTTTTCCTCGCCGGTGCCACAGGTCACCTGGTGGTCTGAAGACAGTGACATTCTCCGAACCCGAACGATCCCCCTGTGGCAGGAGCCGGGACGGACAACAGCGATATATTGTGTCAGCTTTTCATGGTGAAGTCCACTTTTGACGTCGGTTTTTCGCAGCATCACCGAGCCACCCGGTCATGGCCATGATCCCGGGCAGTCGATCTCACGGGTTCCTCGGCTCCGACAGGGGTGCGGACGTGTCACTCGTCGGTGAGGAGGTCCGGACGTCGACGTCGGGTGAGTTCTCGCGACTGTTCCCGGCGCCACTGCGCGATATGGCCGTGGTGACCACTCATGAGCACCTCGGGGACGTCCCAGCCACGCCAGGAGACTGGACGGGTGTACACCGGGTACTCCAGCAGACCCTCCTGATCCTGCGAGTAGGACTCCTCACTCAGCGACTCCGGATTGCCGATGACGCCGGGAACCAGACGAACGATTGCCTCGGTCATGGCGAGCGCAGCCACCTCTCCCCCGTTGAGGACGTAGTCACCCAGACTGAGCTCATGAACGCTCCAGTGCTCGCTGGCATAGTCGATGACGCGATGGTCGATGCCCTCGTAGCGTCCACAGCAGAAGACGATGCGATCGGCATGGGACAGCTGCGCGGCGTCATTCTGACGAAACGGCGTGCCCGAGGGGGTGGGGATGACGACGTGCACGCCGGGGTCTGGGTCAGCTCCGAGCAGGTCGTCGAATGCCTCCCCCCACGGATCAGGTTTCATGACCATGCCCGCTCCACCGCCACAGGGGGTGTCGTCCACCGTGCGGTGCCGGTCATGGGTCCAGGTGCGCAGATCGTGGGCATGGATGTCAATGATCCCGTTGTCGACGGCCTTGCCGAGCAGGGAGATGCCCAACACGTCGAAGAACTCTGGAAAGATCGTCAGGTAGTCCAGTCTCATCGCGCTTCCTCGGCCTGATCGTCCAGCAGACCGCCGGGTTCGGCAATCGTGAGGGTGCCCTGGTCGAGATCCACCTCGGGGACGAGTTCGCCGACGAATGGCACGAGGCGTTCCCCACCATCCACCTCGATGACGAGGAGATCCTGGGCCGGCAGGTGGAGCACGTCGGTGACCTGTCCCAGCCGGTCACCAGCTGGGTCGAGGGCGCACAGCCCTCGGAGCTGACGGTCGTAGTATTCGTCTGGGTCGTCGGGCGACTCGTCGGGATCGACGTCGACGAACAGTTCGGCGCCACGCAACCGTTCTGCCGCCGTGCGATCGGTCACCTCGGCGAATCCGACGACGAGTGATCCCTTGAACCATCGGGATCGGACGATCGTGAGATCACGGTCGGCGAGACGAACATGTGCCCCGACCGCGAAACGCATCTCTGGGTCGTCGGTGCGAACCCTGACGACAACGTCTCCCCTGAGCCCATTGGCTCGGCCCACCGTGCCGATGAGGACTTCCTCGTGATCCATGGTTTTCCTATCCGCGCTCATACGTCCCCTGCGTGCCCGCGCTCATACGTCCTGCGTGCAACCCGTGCGGCCCCACACAGAGCAATGACCGTGGCCCCTCGGGACCACGGTCACATCAATGCTTCTGCTCTCAGCGGCGACGTGCGCCGCGCCGGTCGACGTCGACGAAATCGACGCGGACCTGCTCACCGCCGGACAGGGCCGAGATCACCGTGCGCAGTGCAGATGCGGTACGGCCCTGACGACCGATGACCTTGCCGATGTCGGAGGGGTTCACGCGAACCTCGAGCATCCGGCCTCGGCGCAGGTCCTTGTCGCGCACGCGGACATCGTCAGGATTGGCGACGATGCCGCTGACCAGGTGCTCCAGTGCGTCAGCGAGCATGATCAGGCCTCGTCGGAGGAGGACTCGGCCTCGTCATCCTTGGCCTCGTCATCCTTGGTCTCATCCGCCTTCTTGGTGATGGCCTCCCGAGGAGCGTCATCCTCCTCGGCCAGGGCGGCGGCGAAGAGCTCGTCCTTGTCCTGACGGGTCGGCTGTGGGTCGATTCCGGCGGCGGTGGTGTCGCCGGTGAACTTCTGCCAGTCACCGGTGCGCTTGAGCAGGGCGATGACGGCCTCGGTGGGCTGGGCACCCACGCCGAGCCAGTACTGGACGCGCTCGGAGTCGACGGTGATCTCCGAAGGATCGCTCTTGGGATGGTACTGGCCGATCTCCTCGATCGCGCGGCCGTCGCGCTTGGTACGCGAGTCCATGACGACGACGCGGTAGTGCGGGGTACGAATCTTGCCGAAACGCTTCAGACGAATCTTGGTAGCCACGTGTGTGGAATCTCCTGTTGATCTCACCCGGGAGGTCCCGGGACGTACGGGGTCGGACCATCATGATGTGGGGTCACCAGTCAGCTCCGAGAATGGACCACCCGAACGGCATTGAGAGGGCACCGACCGGGCAAAAGCTCTCGATATTCTGCCACATTCGGGGGTCGGAGGCCAACCGAGCCACCAGCCAGTCCTGCCACAGTACAGTCACACACTGCAAGCCTTGCCGCACTCGCACTGTGGCTCCTACCGAACCTCTGACATGCTCATCACCTGTCGCGGAGCACCCGACCACGCAGGACGACGAACGTGGGATGGGCGATGGCCGTGACGTCGCGACGTGGATCGGCGTCGAGGACGAGCAGATCGGCTGCGGCACCAACCCCCAAACCGGCAGCCTCCTGGTCGCCTGTGAGCCAGCTGCGAGCTCGCCAGGACGCTGCCCCCAGGCCGAAGAGGGGATCTCGCAGCTGCGACAACAGACGGATCTCGGTGGAGATCTGGCCGTGGGCGATCGTGCCTCCGGCGTCGGTGCCCGCATAGACCGGAACTCCGGCATCAACGGCCTTGCCCACCGTGTCCACATGGCGTTGGTGCAGCGAACGCATGTGCGCGGCGTACACCGGGTACTTGGCCTCGGCCCGGGCAGCAATGTTCGGGAAAGTCTGGATGTTGACGAGCGTCGGCACCAGGGCCACCTGCCGGCTCGCCATGAGCTCGATCGTCTCGTCGGTGAGACCGGTGCCATGCTCGATGCAGTCGATTCCGGCGGCGACGAGCTGGGCGGGAGCCTCCTCGCTGAAACAGTGTGCCGTCACCTTGGCACCGAGTTCATGGGCTCGGGTGATGGCGGCACGTGCGACGTCGGTTGGCCACAGTGGCGCAAGATCGCCGATCGACCTGTCGATCCAGTCGCCGACGAGCTTCACCCAACCGTCTCCGGCCACGGCCTGTCGCTCCACCTCGGCGACGAGATCATTCGGATCGACCTCGGCTGCATAGTTGCGGATGTAGCGCTTGGGTCGGGCGATGTGACGTCCCGCTCGAATCATCCGAGGCAGATCATCGCGGGCGTCGATCCAGTGTGTGTCGCTGGGAGACCCGGCGTCGCGGATGAGCAGGGTACCCACCCGTGACTCCACCCGGGCCTGCTCCTCGGCAGTCTCCCGGTCGACGGCTCCGTGGCCATCCAGGCCGATGTGATTGTGGGCGTCAACGAGACCAGGGATCACCCAGCACTCGGACGCCAGGGTCCGGGCATGCGGCAATGGCCCCTCGACGCACTGACCATCATGGATCCAGAGATCGCGAACCTCTCCAGCCGGAAGCACGACGCCGCGGATGTGCAGGTCCTGCGTCGGGGTGAGCCGTTGACCGGCGGGAAGGCGCGGGTGGGGATGGTCGTGACCGTGGAAATGCGGCAGCACCTGCTCGGGCATCCTCTGCTCAGCCATCATTGCTCGCTCATCGCCGACCCTTGTTGGCCTGCTTGAGCATCTTCTCCATACCCGAGGGCATCTGGAACTCGGACATGGCCTGCTGCAGATCTGCCTGGGAAGACTTGGAGGTGCCCAGACCGAAGGCACTGCCCTGAGGCTTCTGCTTCTTGTTGGCACGCCCCTGGGCAGCGGCACGTTCCTGGGCGGCACGCTTGGCCGGGTTTCCGGAACCCCTGCGGTTCTTCTTCTTGGACTTCTTGCCGCGCTTGACGACCGATCCCATGACGCGTCCGGCCCCGGGGCCCATCATCTGAGTCATCTGACCCATCATCTTGCGAGCGTCGACGAACCGGTTGACGAGGCTGTTGACGTCCTTCACCTCGACTCCGGAACCCTTGGCGATACGGGCTCGCCGCGATCCGTTGAGAATGCCCACGTCGGCTCGCTCGGCCGGAGTCATACTGAGGATGATCGCCTCGATGCGGTCGATGTCGCGTTCGTCGATCGACTCGATCTGGTCCTTCATCTGGCCCATGCCCGGCAGCATGCCCATGATCTTGGACATGGGCCCCATGCGTCGCATCTGACGCATCATGCCGAGGAAGTCGTCCAGACCGAACTCCCCCTTGCCTGCCATGATCTTGGCGGCAGCTTCCTCGGACTGCTTGGCGTCGAAGGCCTTCTCCGCCTGTTCGATGAGGGTGAGCATGTCGCCCATGTCGAGGATGCGCGAGGCCATCCGGTCGGGGTGGAAGACGTCGAAGTCCTTGAGTCCCTCACCGGAGGAGGCAAACATGATCGGCTTGCCGACAACCCGGGCGATGGACAGCGCCGCGCCGCCGCGGGCGTCACCGTCGAGTTTGGTGAGGACGACCCCGTCGAAGCCGACTCCCTGCTGGAAGGCCACGGCAGTGTTGACGGCATCCTGTCCGATCATGGCGTCAACGACGAAGAGCGTCTCGTCGGGGCGGGTCACTGCCTTGATGTCGGCAGCCTGGGCCATGAGCTCCTCGTCAACGCCCAGACGACCAGCGGTGTCGATGATGACGACGTCGTAGAGCTTGCGCTGTGCCTCGGCGATGGCATCCTGAGCCACCTGGATCGGGTTGCCGACGCCATTGCCGGGTTCGGGGGCGAAGACCTGCACTCCGGCCCGCTCCCCGACCACCTGCAGCTGGGTGACGGCGTTGGGACGCTGGAGGTCGCAGGCGGCAAGCATCGGGGAGTGCCCCTCCGCCTTGAACCATGCGGCGAGCTTGCCGGCCAGGGTCGTCTTGCCGGCACCCTGCAGACCAGCAAGCATGATGACCGTTGGCGGATTCTTCGCGAATCGGACGGTACGCGTCTCGCCGCCCAGAATGTCGACGAGTTCCTCGTTGACGATCTTGATGATCTGCTGGGTGGGGTTGAGCGCCTTGGACAGCTCCTCACCACGACAGCGTTCCTTGACGGCTGCGACGAATTCCTTGACAACACTGAGGTTGACGTCGGCCTCGAGCAGCGCGATACGGATCTGCCGAGTCGTGGCATCGATGTCAGCGTCAGTGAGACGACCTTTTCCACGCAGCCCCTTGAAAGTGGCTGCGAGACGGTCCTGCAGAGTGTCGAACACGGATAGTCCTTCGGTAAGGGTCACGAGACGAGGTGCGCAGGGAGCGCTCCTCCTAGGCTACCGCCTCACCTTGTCATGAGAGGCGGGGAACCACGGCACAGGCCTCACAGGCCGAACTGGCCAAGCCATCTCAGACATTGGCGAAGGTACGGAACATAGGTCCCAGTACCATGCCCTCCTTGGTCGAGGACGATGAACTCATACTGCTTGAGTGCGTGGGCATGATTCCAGAAATCCTGTCCGTCGGACCACACCTGACCGTTCAACATCAGCGGATTGTCCACGTCGCCCCATGTTGACCGATCGCGTTTTGACATGACCGAGAGGAAACGCACCCTGGAGTCCACATTCCCCGCCTTGACCCTCGCCAAGGGCGAGTTGTCAGCAATCAACTGAGGCGTCACCTTGGAAAGTGCTGGCCCCTCGAAGGTCGGATGATAGTACCCTGCCAAGGCGAAACCCGCATTGAAGTCGAGCGGGTACTTGGAGGTGAGGTTGGCAGCGCAGTAGCCGCCAGTACTCCATCCAGCCACGAATCGCGATTCCCGTGTGCTCCCGACGCGATAGTGTCTCTCCACCTGTTCCCGGACCGTCTTCATGACCCATGTCTGATGGTTGGTCCCCGCAATGTCCATGCATTCGGTATCCTGCCCAGAACGAATCTTGCCCGGCAGAACGACGACGATGAATGGGGTGACCTCACCGCTCTTGACCAACGAGAGTGCCGGGTCGATGAGCGGGATCGATTGCAGAGCGTGGTCACCGGTGTCATTGACGCCTCCGATCCAGTAGAGGACCGGGAACTGGGTGTGTGCCTCGGACTTCTCGAAGTACTGTGGCGGCAACCAGACCGGCACATGCGAGTACGCAGGGTCTGTCCCCGCCACGTCGACACCGGTGAGGAGACCACCCGGATTTGGATTGTGTGGTGACACCGGAACGACACTGGCCGATGGACTCGTCACCGTGACGAGGTCTTGAGTCGAGACGGTGGCAGTCCTCCCGAACAACTCGTCCCAGCTCGCGTAGAACGCATAGGTGTTGTTGACGTGCAGGAATACGGCGACGAGCCCGAGTGCCTGACACAGAAGGACGACGACGAGAGCAACCGCACCTCGTCCGATCCGTCGTGGAACCGATCGACCCCAGCTACGCAGTGCCACGACAATGCCAATGATCAGTGGCGTGGCAACTGCGAGAATGGCCACGGTGAGCTCAAGGCCCGGGCTGAGTATGTCGATCACGTTGGGCGATCCTATATCGACGCTGCTTACATCGGCACAGGCTTATGTCGGCACCGGTTCACATCGACATGGGGCACACACCGTACAGCGTGCCCATCTCACTGCCCCATGAGTCCATCGACGAAGCCCGCGGCTTCGAAGGGTGCGAGATCGTCGGGCCCCTCACCCAGCCCGATGAGCTTGACGGGCACGCCGAGCTCCTGCTGCACCTGCACGACGATGCCTCCCTTGGCCGAACCGTCCAGCTTGGACAGGACGACACCGGTGACGTCGACGATCTCGGCGAAGACGCGGGCCTGGGTGAGGCCGTTCTGACCAGTGGTGGCGTCAAGGACGAGGAGCACCTCGGACACGCTGGCAAGCTTCTCGATGACGCGCTTGACCTTGCCCAGCTCGTCCATGAGCCCCGCCTTGTTGTGCAGTCGACCAGCGGTGTCGACGATGACGACGTCCGCACCGTCGTCGATACCGGTCTGGACGGCTTCATAGGCCACCGAGGCGGGGTCGGCCCCGGCGTCCTTGCGCACGGTGCGCACTCCGACGCGCTCCCCCCAGGTCTCCAGCTGCTCACCGGCAGCTGCACGGAAGGTGTCGGCGGCACCGAGGACGACCGACTTGCCGTCGGCGACGAGCATGCGGGCAATCTTTCCGCAGGTGGTCGTCTTGCCCGTGCCATTGACCCCGACCATGAGGATGACCGCCGGCTTGCCCTCCTCGTGGTCCAGCCTCAGCTCACGGTCCATGTCCGGGTTGACGAGTGTGACGAGTTCGTCGTGCAGCACCGTGCGGGCGCGCTGCGGATCGGCGACACCGTCGATGGCGAGTTCGGAGCGCAGCTTCTCCACGAGTTCGGTACTCGGCCCGACGCCGAGGTCGGAGGTGATGAGGGTGGTCTCGAAGTCGTCCCAGGTGTCCTCGTCGATGTGGTCGGAGCTGAGCAGCTCGGCGAGACCGCGAGCCAGGGCATTGTTGCTGTTGGCCAGACGGCGACGCAGCCGTGCCAGACGTGAGGTGGAGGCCTCCGGCGTCTCCACGGTGGGCTGGGCCTCGGCACGGTCGGCCGGTTCCTCGGCAGCCGGGGTAACGGTCGGTTCCTGGGCAGGCGCACCCTCAGCCTGGTCCGCTGCACCTGCATGTGCAGCTTCATCGGTGGGGATGGGCTCGCCCTCACCGATCTGTGGACGCTGCCCACTCTTGACCTGTTTGCGATTGACGATCGCGACCCCCAGGGCGATCACCCCGAGGATGACAAGAATGACAAGGATGGTTCCGATGACAACAGCAGAATTCACGACGCCATCCTATCGGGTCGGGGCAAGACGTCCTTCGAGTGACGCTGGGGTCTGCCGTGGATTCAGATGATCCGTGGCACCGCAGGCACGGACGTGGGAACAGCCATCAGCGAGCCGACGTGAAATGTGTCTCCATCTCACCGGGAGTATTCAGCGACAGTCGCGGAACCGCTGGTGGCTGCCGTCGGATCACCAGCCGATTCAGCAGCTCCAGTAGGGCGCCTCGCAGCCGTCCCATCGGCCTCGATGTAGGCCAGCGTCTGTCCCTCATGGCTCTTGACGGCCCGGAAGGTCCACAGTTTGTTGACGGCGAAGTTGATGGGCATCGTGACGACGATCGTGATGATCTGCGACCAGTACTCCCGGGAGTGCAGACCGGCAGATTCGTGGAAGAAACCCTCGGGGAGGTAGACGGGTGAGGTGGGATTCGTCAACGCCACCTTGATGAACAGACCGGCGACGGCGGCCACCGAACCGACGAGGAAGAACGGGCCGAACTCGGCCCACCAGCCGCGACGCACATCCCGTTTGAACGTCCAGGAGCGGTTGAGCTGGAAGTTGAAGACGTTGGCCACCAGAAAGGCCACGATCCACACCAGCGAGGTGAACCGGAAGTTCCACCTCGTCCCGAACAGGTTGAACAGCACGTCCTGGGCATGTGCGGTGCCGCCGTGCATTTTGTTGAGGACGATCGCGACCAAGATGTTGACGACGAACCCGGATCCTCCGACGATCCCGAACTTGATGAGTTCGCGCAGGGTCTTCGCCCAATCTCGCTGCTTGTGGGTGGACATCACGGCCGTAATCCTACGGCGATGGGCAGAATAAGGCACATCACGCTCGTGTCGAGCCCAAGGCGAAGCTCGCGATGCGGCCAGTCGTCATCCTCGAGCGGTTCGATCCAGAGCAGCAAGCTCGTCTGCAGGCAGAGGAACCGTGACCACGTCCACAGGCTCGGCTCCACGCCCTGGATGACCTCGACCACGTCGCTTGAGTGCCGCAACGTCATAGCCAGCCTCGGCTTCGGCGACCCATGCCTGGATCTGCTCCTCGATGGGCGTGTCCTTGTTCATACGACAATGATGGACATGCACCGAAGCGCGGCATGTGCCGTCAGCGCAGCCGTTGGCACCCCGGACACAGGTGGCTGGACCGGTTCATGAACGACTCGCGAACGATGGGCGTTCCACAGCGGTGGCAGGGCTCACCTTCTCGTCCGTAGACGTCGAGGGAGCGCCCGAAGTATCCCGAGCTGCCATTGACGTTGACGTAGAGCTTGTCGAACGAGGTACCACCCTGCTCCAGGGCCTCGACCATCACCCCGCGAGCAACCTGCCACAGCTCGACGGCCTGCCGCTGGCTCATGGCATTGGTGGGGGTCAGCGGATGCAGCCGGGCACGCCACAGGGACTCATCGGCATAGATGTTGCCGATCCCGGAGACAAGACTCTGGTCGAGCATGGCGCGTTTCACGGTACTGCGTCGCCGACACATTCGCTGGGCGGCAGCGTCGAGGTCGATCTCTGGGTCGAAGAGGTCCCGCCCGATGTGTGCGATCTCGGTGGGCAGCGCAGCATCACCTGGGCTCACCCACATGGCCCCGAAGGTGCGTTGGTCGACGAACCTGAGGATCCCTGCCCCACCGGAACGGGCATCACTGCGAGCCGTTTCATTCAGGAGGAAGGTGGCGCGGGTGTGACGGTGTCCAGCGTCAGTCGGTTGCCGCCCAGAACCAGCCGACTGGTGCCCACTGCCAGCCTGCAGAGGTTCGGTGCGGACGGCGTGGGGTCCGGCGTCGACGCGGAACTGCCCGCTCATCCCCAGGTGTGCCACCAGTGCGGCGTCGTCATCCAGGGCGAACCACAGGTACTTGCCGCGGCGGCGCACATCGACAATGGTGCGATTCCGGCATCCGTGGACGAATGCAGCAGTACCCCCGACCTGGCGTCGCACCAAGCGGGGATGGTTGACCTCCACACAACGGATTCGGCGATCCAGGACGTGTTCTCGCAGGCCGCGTCGGACCGTCTCGACCTCAGGAAGTTCCGGCACTCGTCAACTCGGTGACGGCCAGGCGAGCAGCTCCCTGCTCGGCCTCCTTCTTGTTGTGGCCGGTGAAACCGGTGTGTGCCACATCAGCGACAACGGCGTGGGCCTCGTAGCGTCGGTCGTGATCCGGCCCCGATCCGACGACGTGGTACTGCGGACCCTCCCAGTCATGGGCGGCGCACAGTTCCTGCAGGACGGTCTTCCAGTCCGTACCGGCACCGGTGCGCTGGGCCTCGTCGATGAGCGGATCGAAGAGGTGGTGGACGAGCCGCAGGGCACTGGGCAGCCCCGCGGACAGCTCCACGGCGCCCAGGAGCGCCTCGGTGGTGTCGGCCAGGATCGACGTCTTGTCGTGTCCACCGGTGAGTTCCTCGCCCTTGCCGAGCCTGACGTACGGGCCGATGCCGAGACGTCGTGCCACCTGTCCCAGCGACACCGTGCTGACGACGGCTGCGCGCAACTTGGCCAGATGGCCCTCGCTCAGCTCGGGGAAGGCTCGATAGAGGTAGTCGGTCGTCCCAATTTCCAGGACGGCGTCGCCGAGGAATTCCAGTCGCTCGTTGGTGGGCAGTCCGCCATGTTCGAAGGCGTAGGAGCGGTGTGTGAGGGCAAGATCAAGGAGTTGGGGGTCTATCTCGACCTCCAACTCCTTGAGCAACGCCAGGAATGCCCAGCTGTCGTCGAGGGTGCGGGCCCCCGGCCCAGCTGCTGGCCTGGCCATCAGGCCTGGGTCACCTGACGCATGTTGCTGCGGGAACCGTACTGGCCACACTCCGGGCAGGCGGTGTGCGGCAGGTGCTTGGCACGGCAGGCAGGGTTGGCGCACATGACGAGGGTCGGGGCGACAGCCTTCCACTGCGAACGACGGTGCCGGGTGTTGGAACGGGACATCTTCCGCTTCGGGACAGCCACGATCTTCTCCTTGGGGTATGTGTCTTGACGGCGTTTTCGGGCTCAGGACTTCGTGGGGTCGAACTTCGCCAGTTCGGCCCATCGGGGGTCGATCTGGTCCCCGTGGTCGTGATCGGGATCATCGTTGAGGTGGGCTCCGCACTCGGGGCACAGCCCCAGGCAGTCCGGGTCGCACAACGGGTTGAGCGGCAGGTTCAACACGATGGCCTCCCGAAGAACTGGGTCGAGATCGATGGTGTCATCGTCCTGCACCCACAAGGAGTCCTCCTCGGCCTCGCGATCGGGGTAGAAGTACAGCTCCTGAAGGTCGAAGGTCCGAGGATCCTCGATCCGGTCCAGGCAGCGTGAGCACTCCCCCACCAGCGTGGTCGATGCAGTTCCCGTCACGAGGATCCCCTCGACCACCGACTCCATACGGAGATCGACGTCGATCGACGAGCCCTCGGGAACACGAATCATGTCCACACCGAGCTCCGCTGGAGCGGGGAACGGACGATGCACCGCAATCATCTGACCAGCTTGACGGCGCAGTCCGCTGACATCCATCAGCAGGGCATTGTCACCGTCAGGACGGCGATGGTTGGTGTTCATCGCAAGATTCCCTTCGACCAGTGGAACACGACGAGGTCATGACCGGCGCATCAGTTTACTCTCTCTGACGTCTCAGACAAATCCCCTCGGACCCACCGGGCCATATGTCGCCGTGGGTCACGTCACTCGTCACGACCGGGCTCGCCCCCCAACACGCCAGAACCGAACTTCCGGCGCAGGGCCTCGGTGACCGTCGGAGTGACGAATGCGCTGACGTCTCCCCCGTAAGAAGCTGCTGAACGAATCATCGACGAGCTGATCGTGCCGAATTCTCGTCCGGCCGGGAGCAGGATCGTCTCTATGCCGCTCATCTCCTTGTTGAGGTGGGCCATCTGCAGCTCGTAGTCGAAGTCGCCGCCGAATCGCAGGCCACGGACGATGACGTCGGCACCATGTGCGCGGCAGAAGTCCACGAGCAGCCCGTCGACGAGATGCACCGAGACCTGCGGTATGTCCTTGACGGCGTCCCGGACGAGGGAGACCCGCTCATCCATGGAGAAGATCCCGTTCTTGGCGGTGTTGACGGCCACCCCCACGATGACCTCGTCGACAAGGTTCCTGGCTCGGGTGACGATGTCGACATGGCCCCGGGTGATCGGGTCGAAGGACCCGGAAAAGACGGCCTTCATGGGCGTTCCTCCTGGTGTGAGTTGGTGCGGTGGGTTGACGTGGTTGCAGGCCGGTGGGCGGGCTGCCGAAGAACTCATTGACTGGGATCAGCCCGTTGGGCGTAGTGGACGACGGTCTGTCCGTAGGACGACGACCAGTGCTCCATTCCCTCGGGAAAGGTCGGTGCTGCGGTGCGAGCGGAGCGTTCGACGACGAGGAGCCCGGAGTCGACGAGCAGGCCGGTGGCTCGGGCGATGAGCTCGTCCATCTTGGTGCTGGGCAGGTCGTAGGGAGGGTCGAACCACATCACGTCGTAGCGCCCGGTGTCGTCGTGTCCCGGGTTGTCGCGTCCCGGTTCGCCATGCCCGGTGACGTGTCCCGGTTCGCCATGCCCGGTGACGTCATTTCCAGCGGCACCGACAGACCGGGAGATCCAGGCAGAGACGTCGGCGGTGACCACCTGCACCGTGGCAGACAACGCCTTGGCATTGGCACCGATGATGGCGCTCGTCGCGGGCGTTTTCTCCACGCACACCACTGGCCCGGCCCCTCGGCTGGCAGCCTCCAGCCCCATCGCCCCCGAGCCGGCGAAGAGGTCTGCGAAGGCGATCCCTGCCAGGGCATCGCTCACCGGCTCGTCGGCGGTGCCGTTCCACGAGGCGATGGCGGAGAACACGGCCTCCCGCACGCGGTCGGTGGTCGGACGGGTCAGCTGGGTGGGCGGCGTCTTGATGCGGCGTCCTCCGTGACGGCCAGCGATGATTCTGCTCACGGTTCCAGCATATCGACCCCGCCTGGGAAGGTTCGACGAGCTGCCAGCGCCCGGCACGTGCCGCGGCTACACACGGCTCCATGGACATCGTGTCACCAATGGCCCCTGCTGCCACGGGCAGATGCAGATGCCACGGTCTGAAACAGAATTGCCACACGCGTTGCCCTCTCATACCTGTCGCGAGCGGTGTTGCATCGGGCACAGGGAGCGCATGGGTCTTGACAGCCCCATCACCATCCGAGGAAGACCCCTGCTGGAGTCATCTGGGCACCGTGCAGGTGGGGCGGCTGGTCACCAGCATGGGTGGTCAAACAAAGGTGTTCCCCATCGACTTCGCCCTGGAGGGCCCCTCCATCGGCTCTCGTACCGCCCTGGGAGCCAACTTGAGGAGATCCTGCGCACCATTGCGTCGTCCTCGAGGCGGCCGGTTGGAGCGACGGGCGCGGTTGGAGTGCATGCTGCGCAGGCGTGTTCGTACTGCAGAACCGTGCCTTCTGCGGAAATCCCATGCTGCCCGAGATGCCGTCACCTGCAAGTGTCGGGCTGGCTGTCTTCCTGACCAGTCCTTCCTGACTAGCCCTGCTCCATGAGGTCGCCGGTGGCCATTTCCTCGGTCGAGCGCACCATGTCTGCCAGACGTGGATCATCGGGATCCTGACTCACCCACCGAGTGGCCAGGTCCTTGGCCGCAGTGATGACGTCGGCATGATCGAGCACCCGCAGCATGCTCAGCACCGAGCGTCCGGACTGGTTTGCTCCCAGCACATTGCCCTCGTGTCGTTGGGCCAGGTCAAGTTCGGCGAGCCGGAATCCGTCCCGGGTGCTGGCCACCGCGTCCAGCCGGGTGCGTGCCGGGGTGTCCGGGGCGGCCGAGGTCACCAGCAGGCACAGCCCGGGGTACTGGCCCCGCCCGATGCGCCCGCGCAGCTGGTGCAGCTGGGAGACGCCGAACCGGTCGGCATCCATGATGACCATCATCGTGGCGTTGGGCACGTCCACCCCCACCTCGATGACGGTGGTGGCGATCAGCACCTGCGACTCGCCTTCGGCGAACCGTGCCATGATCGCCTCCTTCTCCTCGGCGTCGAGCCGGGAGTGCAGTGCCTCGATGCGCAGCCCGTTGAGTGGGCCGCGAGCCAGGCGGGGGCCGAGCTCCTCCACCGAGGCAGCCGGTTTGACTCCCCCGAGGTTCCCGGAGCCAGCCCTGCCCCCGGCATCCCGCGACATCCCCGGATCAGCCCCCATCTCGGCATCGTCGGCGCCGATGCGTGGGCACACGATGAAGACCTGATGGCCGGCGTCCACCTCCTCGCGCACCCGCTGCCAGGCCCGGTCCAGCCATGCCTGGTGGATCGGCAGGTCGACGACGGTGGTCTGCACCTCGGCCCGGCCGCTGGGCAGCTGCGCAAGAGTGGAGACCTCGAGATCGCCGAAGACCGTCATGGCGACGGTACGTGGAATCGGGGTGGCGGTGAGCACCAACTCGTGGGGGCGGGCGTCGTCGCGTGCAGTGAGCAGACCGCGCTGGGCCACGCCGAACCGGTGCTGCTCGTCGACGACCACCAGGCCGATGTCGGCGAACTGCACCGTGCCGGAGAGCAGTGCATGGGTGCCGATGACGATTCCGGCCTGCCCGTCGGCGATCCGGGCACGGGCCTGCCGAGCACTGGCCGTGCGCATCGATCCGGTGAGCAGCACGACGTCGGTCGCGTTCTCCGGCGCACCGAGCACCTGTCCGCCGCCCAGGTCACCGAGCATGGACGTGATCGTCTGCCAGTGCTGTCGGGCCAGCACCTCGGTGGGGGCGAGCAACACCGCCTGGTGTCCGGCGTCGACCACCTGCAGCATGGCACGCAGCGCCACGAGGGTCTTGCCGGAGCCGACCTCGCCCTGCAGGAGCCGCTGCATGGGGGCGTCTGCTGCGAGATCGGCGCTGATGGTCTCGCCAACCTGTTCCTGGCCCTCGGTGAGGGTGAATGGCAGCCGGGCGTCGAAGGCAGCAGCGATGCCGTCGTCACGATGCGGGCAGGCTGGCGCCCTGCGGGTTGCCGCCACCTGACGACGGCGTGCCATCGTCACCTGGGTGGCGATGGCCTCCTCCCACAGCAGACGTTCGGCACCCTTGGCGGCATAGGAGACCGCCGCGGGACGATGCACCCATTCGTAGGCCTGCGCGAGCGGTGCCAGATCGGCCTCCGCGACGAGCCAGTCGGGCAGAGTGTCGTCCAGCTGGCCGACCTCAGTGAGCACGAGGTCGATGGTCTCGGCGATGGTCCAGGTGGGCAGTTTGGAGCTGGCGGGGTACAGACCCACCAGTCCGTTGCGCATCACCTGGCTGGCCATGGTCTTCTTGTCGGCGCGCCCCACCACCTGGCCGGTCTCGTCGAACATGACGAAATCGGGGTGGGTGAGCTGGGGCTTGTCACGAAACGAGGTCACCTTGCCCACGAAGATGCCGTGGCTGGAGACGGTGAACTGCTTGCTCCAGTAGGCCACCAGCCATTTACGGCCGAAGAACGTCACGGGCAGGGTGGCCCTGCCGTCGGTGAGGGTGACCTCCAGGCGTTGCCGGGCACTGGATCCGGCCCCGCCGGCGATGTCGTGGATCTCGACCCGGGAGACGTCGGCGATGAGCGCCACCTCGGTGCCCACGACGAGGTCGGAGAGGTCGGTGTTCTGGGTGCCGGTGAGGTATCGGCGTGGCAGGTGGCCGAGCAGGTCGCCGACGTCGTGCACACCCAGGGCGTCGAAGGCCTTGGCGGCTCGGTTGCCCACCACCGAACGCAGGGGCCGGTGCAGTTCCTTCTGGGTACGGGTCAACCACGAGACATCAGCCACGGCTTCGAGGTTACCGGACAATGATTTGAGCGGCACACGGCTGGAGCGGCCTGGCTGTGGGGCAGCCATACTCCCGGGACTGTCGGGACAGGTGGGGATCCGGGGTGCGGGTCATCGGGTGCAGAAACGGGGCGCTTGGACGAATCGGCCCCTGGGGCCCACCTGGTCACGCGGCCGGCTCACCTGGCCACGCGGCTATGGCACCGCAAACACGACGAGAGCCCGTCCACAGGGACGGGCTCATCGACTGAGGTACCGACCAGTGTTGATCGGTACCGGAAAAGGTCAGCGTCCGACAGAGCCGGACTTGAGGCACGAGGTGCAGACGTTCATCCGCTTGTGAGTGCCTTCAACCACAACGCGCACGCGCTGGATGTTCGGGTTCCACCGCCGGTTGGTCTTCTTCTTCGACCAGGGGACGTTGTGTCCGAAACCGGGGCGCTTGCCGCAGACGTCACAGACAGCAGCCACTGGGAGATCTCCTTGTTCGGGGTCGGCGCCACGCGGACGCCCACACAATCGATGGGTTCGAGGGTTCCTAGGGACCTCAAGGGTTTCCCTTGGGAACTGGACAAGCTTATACGGTCGAGCGACCAGAACCCAAATCCGATGAGATGGGCAGCTCCGGCAGCGATCGGACGATGTCCATCGTCTCGACCGACACCCGGGTGACCCGCTTGACGAGGTCGACGATGTAGCGGGGATCGTCGTGCTCGCGGCACCAGTCGTTGGGGTCGTTGACGATACCGGAGGCCTTGTCGGTCTTCACCTGATAGCGGTCGATGAGCCATTCGAGACCGGAGCGGGAGCCGAGCCGGTACTCGTGCACGGCAGCGGGAATGTCACTCAGCGTGAGATAGCCGTTGTAGATGATGGCCTTCCGAGTGGTCTTGTCCTCCCACCGCATCTTGGTGACGCGATACAGCTCCCACTCGTCGACATCGAGCGAATGCGTGGACTCGTGGAGCGGGTAGGGATCGACCGTCTCGTAGTTGACGTGCAGATCGGCAAGTACGCGGCCGGCATCGACGAACGCCTGGAAATCAGCCGACGAGGCGGCCAGCGGGATGCGCGGCAGCATCCGCTTGAGATCGGCGGCGAACACCTCCCGGTACTGCTGGGAGTGCAGCACCCCGTAGACGTAGTGGAAGATGTCGTCCTTGCTCACCTGCGGCCCGAATTTCTCCCTGTAGACGGCGAGGATCTCATCGGTGATGTTGTCGAGGCGACGATAGCCGTACTCGTCGACCTCCCCGGGCGAGGCCGCAAAGAGCCCATCGTCTGCAGAGACCTTCTCGTAGGTCCAGCGGGGGAAGAACTGGGCAGCGTTCCCGGCACCGGTCACAGATACCAAATCTGGGACATTCTTCACGCACAAAGCCGTGAAAGGGGCATTTCCACCAGGCGATGTGACAAGAACCCCCACGTTCTCGTGTTGCGGCGTCGGGAAAATCTTTTCCAGCTGGTACACCATGTCGTTGAGAGGCCTGTCGAAGTAGGCGTACTGCTTGGTGAATGGCCGGTACGCCCCGAGGTAGATGCGATCCTTCTTGAACTCGTGGATGCGTCCCCTGCGGGCATCGGCAAGAAGTCCCCGGCTCCAACTGATCTTGGTCGGATCATTGTCGATGTCGTCACCCACCGCCTGTGCGTTGTAGTTCTCGACCATCCGGCTCATGTTCCCGCTGACCGATGCGCGACTGAAGTTGTAGCACCAGGCATCACGGTTGGTCTTCAGTCCTGCAGAGAACAGCTGAAAGATCGGGCACATGGTTTCTTTCTTGCCCTTGGCCCCCAGCGGTGGGAACGTGTCGAAGATGACATTGCGCTGGTTGATCCAGTCACCGGCCTCGTTCGGGGTGATCGAGCGCCACGGCACCGACGCCAAGGTGGCCTCGTCAATGTCGGAGAGCTTCTCCTCGCGGGATTGGTAGTCGGGCACGCAGTGGTAGTGCAGCTGGCATCCCGCGACACCGGGCTGTTTGGCGGCGATGAGGACCGCCACCCCGGTTCGGGCACCAAGTCCGAAGACTCCACCGCCCTCCCTCTTACGCGTATCCCCAGACGTGCGGGCATTGCCGCGCAGGTTGTACACCCAGATCTGGGTGAACTCGTCCACCAGGGTCTTGCGGATGCCGTCGGCGGTGTTGCCGTCCACCCAGCCATTGTTGGAGACGAAGGCCACCACTCCCTGCTCGCCGATTCGATCGCTCGCCCACCGGAAGGCGCGAATGTAGGAGTCGTAGAGGCTGTTCTTGTTCGTGGCCGTGGAACGAGCGGCGTAGGTCTGCCCGATCCGGGCGTCCAGGGTCGGATAGTGCAGGTTCGCGTTGTCGTCATTGGCGCTGGACTGGCCGGCCGAGTACGGCGGGTTGCCGACGATCACCTGGATCGGAGCCGCCAACTGCCGCTCGATGCGCTCATTGTTCGCCGGGATCAACGAGGTGTCGGCCCGATCCCCCTTCTCGGTGATCTGGAAGGTGTCGGTGAGCGTGGCACCCGGGAAGGGCGTGTACCGGGCGCTCGGAGCCTCCTGCGAGGCCCGCCCCTCGGACTGCTGCCCTACCCCGGACTGCTTGGGCTCAGACTGCTCGGCGTCGGTGGTCCCGGCCTTGAGAGTCTCGGCTCCGGGCGTGGGATCGGCGTCCGCCGCCAGACCCGATGCACGCTGCTGGTCCGCGATCTCGTCCACCCGGGCCTGGGTGAGGGCCTGGTACGTCGTCTCGATGTTGACGCATGCAATGTAGTAGGCCAGCAGCATGATCTCGTTGGCCCACAGCTCCCGGTCATACTTGCGCGCCACGTCCGCGGGCCGGATGATCCCCGATTCGAGCAGCCGCACGATGAACGTCCCAGTGCCGGTGAACGGATCCTTGACCACACAGAAGCTCGACCTGACATTACCATCACCTACGTGCACCTACGTGTTCAGAGACAAATAGGTCCTCCGCATATGGGCGGGGTGACTGGAACCCTATTTTCCCACAGATCTCTTGCAAATAATTTTTTCCAGTTTCGTTTATTCTTGTATTTTCGTGGGTCAATCCTTGTTCCGCCATCGTCTAATTTGTATTGCCGGAAGATAATTAAAGCATCGTCTTGTAGATCATTTATTTCATTGTTCATTCCCCTAAGAAAGAAAAATATATACTCAAGTTCGTCAAAATTTTTCACGCCTTTATTAATTGAATTCAAGCGGAATGAAAGATAATCCATAAAATCTACTGATTTCACCAAAATACTAATGGCAAGAATAAGAGAATACAACGGAAATATCCCAAATTTTCCCCAAGATTCCTTGTCTTCAAGCACAGCGGCATTCCAAGGTAAACCCCCATAACTAGAGAAGGTTACAATGAATCCCATCGAATCATCAGAAAAAATATCGCCAAATTCAGAGGGCCTCCAGCCACTATTCCAATGCATTATTCTAGTAGTGAGTTGCGAGGCTGCCTTGGTTAAAACATTCGACTCGAAATTCGCAACAACACTTGAGTTCTTTTCGGAAAGATTACGATTAGCTTTACATTCTGCGATAAAGGCTGTCTGAGTAGACTTTCCGAATACGTCGATTTCATCATGCTTTCTCGAGCCTTTTGAATTGGTCAAATGCACTGAGGTCTGCCAATTGATGTCATCAGGACCCCATTTCTGAAGTAAGGAAGCGGTTACATCTTCGAAAACTTTCCCCTGCTCATCTTTTAGACTTGCCTGCATGCAGAGGTGAAAGAGAGCATCTTCGCGTTGTGACATCCAAGCTGATACATCAAGTACTCTATATTTATTATCTATATTTACAAAAGGAAAATACGTTGGGATATTACTGCTGAATACGTTTCGTATATTAGCTGATGAAATAGGTCTGTGAGATGCGGTCAGCTTGTCTACTATGTCGTTTGGTATCCCGCGCAAAAGCATGTCACTGAGTGCTTCTGACATAGAGCTAGTGCCCTTTGATTTGACTACTGCCATAGCATTCCTAGCCTTTTCAACGTTTTTGTTTATTCGCGTAGCTATCCTGTGATTTAGGATATCAGAGATACTGCAAATTTCTGAATTTTCTTCTGACCAATCCCCTATCTCTCGTGTAATTTCATCAGTGATCCAAGGAATTCGTGTTTCAGGTTCACAGAGCCGATTAATTCCGATTAAGTTCGCTAGGTGACTATCGATATCATTCTCGTCTGTCAGATAATTTATTTCTAATTCCATTAAGTACGTCGCGCACCAACGCACGTATTTATTGAATACACTTAATGCATCATATTGAGTAGCTTTTTGGCCGTTGCCGAAAACCCCGATCAGCCACACACCTCGGGAAAGAGAGAAAACTTCTTTCCCTTTTGGTGTTTTATAATCGCATAGCCGCTCGTTATGCTCGCCAAACGACAATTCTAGTGCCGCTCGAGGATTAATCTTTTCTAGCGCTATGCAGAGTTCATATAAGCTATTATTTTCGCAATTTTCTATTTCTTTCTTTATCTCTTTATATTCATAGGTATCTTTTTTAAAGAGAGATCTTTCAAATTTGTGCCAGATATCCTTTGCAGACGCCGTCGCATATATAAAACGGTTTCGATAAGTATCGTCGAACTGTTGGCGAAGCATCTGATCATCGACCTGTTTTACGCCCATTTGCATATTCTACAACTCATCTATCCAGAATTTCTACGTCACGAGTGCGCAGGTCTTATCGATTTGTATCCATTCAGCTCGCAAAGCTTCTTGCATGTGTACGTCCTCGTTGGTGAGATCGTACCGAACTGCGCACGGCACATGTTGGCGGCACCGCCGGGAAGTGTGACTCCGGTGGTGCGATGCGCCTCGTCACACAGGATGAGGTCGAACTGCTCCTTGGACTCCCGCTGCGCCCGGGCGACGACGTCAATGGACTGGTAGGTGGAGAATACGACGGTCATCTGCTTGCCGCGCCGACCCGACACCGTCATCTGCTCGGCGAGCCGGGCGGCATCGGTCGTCGGCAGCGGGATGTCGTAGGTCGTGATGTCCTCGGTCTTGCGGGACGCCTTGGTGTCGGAGCACACGACCATCGGGCGGATCCTCGTCTGGGACTGTGCCATCCACTCCCGCAGGGTCTGACTCACCAGCGCGATGCTGGGAGCCAGGAAGAGCACCTTGAGGTGGCCGTCATTGTCGGCACACCGCTGCTCGGCGAGCTTGAGCGAGGTGAACGTCTTGCCCGTCCCGCACGCCGAGATCCACTTGCCTCGGTCATGGTTCCGGAACCCCTCCTGGATCTTCGCCAACGCCTCCTTCTGGTGCGGCCGCAACCCGTAGCGGACGGTCTTGCGCAGCTCGTAGGAGAGCGGCTCCTGTATGAACATCCAGTCGATCGGCGACTCAGCGATCTCAGCCAGGCCAATGCGCTGCACGGGCAGGGACTGGTGCTCCAGCGCCTTCTCGGCATTCCTCGACCAGTGATCGGTGGTCGAGATGATGATGCGATTGTCGAACCAGATCTGGTCCCAGGACTTGCCCGACGCCGTGAAGAACGAGTCGATGTCCTTCTTCTGCAGGTAGTGCCCGCGGTCGTAGAACTTGCACTGGATCGCGGTCCAGCGTCCGGTGTGTCAGTTGTGGGCCACCAGGTCGATGCCGGAGTCGTGGGTGCGCTCGTTGTGTTTCCACTCCTGCCAGGTCTTCACCTGGTCGTACTCGGAGGCCAGCGTGGGGTCGGTCTCGAAGTACGACTTCATGAGTTTCTCGAACCGCGTTCCGCGCTCGATCGAGGATGGTTCCGCGCGAAACTTGTCGATGACGTCATGGATGCTGGTGCGAGTGGCCACGATTCTCCTTGGAGTGGGACGCCTCACCTAGGTGGGGTGTTGTCAGCCTAGTGCACCACCGGCCGAGGTCGTCGCTCGGCTCACCCAGGAGTGACTCATCCAGGAGCCAGCATCGTGACCACGCACCCTCGCCACGTGCGAAACCCGATGCAGGAATTGCTCTGGGATGCAGATTCGCGCCGGAGGGCTCTCAGCCTGCTCTCAGTCGAGACCATCACACACTTGGCCAGTCACGCGCACAACCTGGGAGCGCCCGCACGCCCCAGAGTCGGAACCACCCTCACACAACGATGATGGCCGGCACGATCATGGGACGACGTCGGTAGGTCTGCGCCACCCAGCGTCCGATGGTGCGTCGGGCGACCTGCTGGAGCTTGTGTTGGTCGCTCATGCCGCCGCGCATCGCCGACTCCAGCTCGCTCACGAGCCGGTCGCGGATCTCGTCGTAGCCACGATCGTCCTCGGCGAATCCCTTGGCCTTGATGTCCGGCCCCGACACGATGCTCGCGCTCTTGGGGTCGATGGCGGCCGACACCGAGATGAACCCCTCCTCACCAAGGATCTTGCGATCGGCGAGGGCGTCGGGGGTGAGCTCGCTCACCCCGGTTCCCTCGACGAGGATGTAGGAGGCATCCACCTTGCCGACGACGCTGGCCCGGCCGTCGTCCAGGTCGACGACACCCCCATCGGTGACGACGATGGCGTCCTCGGGCTGCACACCGGTGGACACCGCGATACGGGAGTTCGCCATGAGGTGCCGGTACTCGCCGTGGATCGGCATGACGGCACGCGGTCGCACAACATTGTAGGCGTAGAGCAGCTCACCCTGGGCGGCGTGCCCGGAGACGTGAACCAGCGCATTGCCCTTGTGCACCACGGTGGCACCGCAGCTCATGAGGCCGTTGATGACGCGGGTGACGGCGTTCTCGTTGCCGGGGATGAGCGAGCTCGCCATGAGCACGACGTCACCCTCCCCCACCGAGATGTCCCGGTGCTCACCGTGGGCGATGCGAGCCAGGGCCGACAGCGGCTCACCCTGGGAGCCGGTGCAGATAATGGCGACCTTGTCGTCGGGGTACTTGTCGAGGTCGCGCAATTCGATGAGTGAGTCGTCGGGCACCTTGAGGTAGCCCAGGTCGCGGGCGATCGCCATGTTGCGCACCATGGAACGCCCGACGTAGCAGATCTTGCGCCCGTGCCGCACGGCGGCGTCGACCGCCTGCTGGACGCGGTGGACGTGCGAGGCGAAGGTGGCGACGATGAGCTTCTGGGTGGCCTGGTCGAAGGTCTGCTCGATGGCCGGGGCGAGGTCGCGCTCGGAACGCACGAATCCGGGCACCTCGGCGTTCGTGGAGTCGACCATGAAGACGTCGACACCCTCCTCACCGAGCCGGGCAAAGGCCCGCAGGTCGGTGATCCGCCCGTCGATGGGCAGCTGGTCCATCTTGAAGTCACCGGTGTTGAGGATCGACCCGGCGTCGGTCTTGACGTAGACGGCCAGTGCGTCGGGGATGGAGTGGTTAACGGCGACGAACTCGACGTCGAACTCCTCGCCGATCTCGGCGGTGTCGCCCTCACGCACCACGCGCAGATCGTGGTTGCGGATGCGGTGCTCCTTGAGCTTGGCCTCCACCAGGGCAAGGGTGAGCTTGGATCCGTAGACCGGGATGTCCGGGCGACGCTTGAGCAGGAACGGCACCGCACCGATGTGGTCCTCGTGGCCGTGGGTCAGCAGCAGGGCCTTGACTCGCGACAGCTTGTCGTCGTCGAGGTAGTCCAGGTGCGGCAGGAGCAGGTCGACGCCGGGATGGTCGTCCTCGGGGAACAGGACGCCGCAGTCGATGAGCAGCAGTTCCCCGTTGATCTCGTAGCAGGACATGTTGCGGCCAACGTCGCCCAGCCCTCCCAACGGGATGATGCGTAGCACATTGGGCTTGAGGGCGGGTGGGGTCTTGAGTCCTTGAAACTGCACGAAATCAGCATAGCGGCAACGATGCGGCTGGGTGGTCAGCACAAGCCGCACGGCCCACCTGTTGCCCAGAACTCTCGGAAATCCCCAAACCCTCGGAACTCTCCTGCGTCACCTCATCCGTCCCCACCGCAGGGGAAACCCCGCTGGCGAAGCGGCCTGGACCGTCCATTCGCATCATCGCCCTGGCCAAGCCCCCATGCGTCAGAAGACCTCGTAGGCTGGTGACATGGCTGACTCCCACACCTGCCCTGCCAACCCGGCACACACCGCCTCGGTGCGACTGGCCCTGCCCACCGAGGCGACGGCGATCGCCGAGATCCAGCAGCGCGCCTGGACCGACGACCCCGACCTGGCCGTCCTGACGAACGAGGTGAGCGGCGCCGACGCCGCGACTGCATGGTCGGAGGCGATCATGCGCCCACCGATGGCCGATTTCCGGGTGTTGGTGGCCGTGGAACCCGACGAGGACGGCGCGGCAGTGGTGCGCGGTTTCGCGGCAATCGGTCCGAGTGAGGATGCCGACGCCGAGCACACCGACGCGCTGGTCGCAGAGTTCGCCGTCGACCCCCGGCACCGTGGTCAGGGGCATGGGTCCAGGCTGCTCAACGCCGTCGTCGACACCCTGCGAGCCGACCGCTTCACCCGGGCGACGTGGTGGGTACGCGCTGGCGACGACGCCACCCGCCGATTCCTCACCGAAGCTGGCTGGGGTGCCGACGGCGCGCACCGCGAGACCGGCACCGAGGATGATCGGATACGCATCAAGGAAGTCCGGCTGCACACCGGGATCGGTACGGACTGAGAATCGCCACCGGCGGAACGCACCGCTGCCAGCTCGGACCTGCTCGCTGCAGACCTCTCACGGCGCGGAGATTCCGGACTGCGGGCATCAGGGCCGCGCCGCCACACAGTAGTCTCTGTGTTCCCCATGTGACCGTGCCTGACATGACACGAGGGGCATCCCATGACGGGACGCCCCTCGCACAGCCGACTGGGCAGCCAGAACCGCCGGCAGATCAGAACCGCGGAATGTTGCGCATGTTCGAGGTGGCCATCGACACGGCCTCGCCAGCACCACGGTTGAGGACGACCTTGCTCATGGCGGTGGCGAAACCGATCATCTGCTCACCCTTGATCTCCGGGGGCAGTGACAGGGCGTTGGGATCGGTGAGCACCTCCACCAGCGCCGGCCCGTCGAACTCGAGGGCGTCGGTGAGGGCCTGACGCACCTGCTTGGGATCATCGACTCGCTGGGAGTGGAATCCGGCGGCCTGCGCGATCCCGGCGTAGTTGACGTCGTGGACGTCGGTGCCGAAGTCTGGCAGGCCGTTGACGAGCATCTCCAGCTTGACCATGCCGAGGGTGGAGTTGTTGAAGACGATCACCTTGACCGGCAGGTTGAGCATACGAGCGGTGACGAGCTCACCGAGCAGCATGGACAGCCCTCCATCGCCGGAGACCGAGATCACCTGACGACCCGGGTGCGAGGCCTGGGCTCCCAGGGCCATCGGCAAGGCGTTGGCCATCGACCCGTGCAGGAACGAGCCGATGAGACGGCGGGTGCCCAGCGGATCGATGTACCGAGCGGTCCACACATTGCACATACCGGTGTCGGCGGTGAAGATCGCATCCTTGTCGGCCACCTCGTTGAGGATGTGGGCGACGTACTCGGGGTGAATCGGCTTCATCTTCTCGACGTTGCGCGTGTAGGAGCCGATCGGGGCCTTCATGATCTTGGCGTGGCGCTTGACCGTCTGCTTGAGGAACTTGTCGTCATGCTCCTTGAGTCGAGGCAGGATGGCCTCGATGAGGGCCTTGACGTCGGAGCAGACCGGGAAGGAGACGTCGGTGCGACGTCCGAGCTTCTCCGGGTTGTTCTCCACCTGGACGGTGAGGGTGTCGGGCAGGAACTGGTTGTACGGGAAGTCGGTGCCCAGCAGGATGAGCACGTCGGCATCGTTCATGCCCTCGGCAGCGGCACCGTAACCGAGCAGACCGGTCATGCCCACGTCGAACGGGTTGTCGTACTGGATGAAGTCCTTGCCACGCAGCGAGTGGCCGATCGGGGCCTTGAGCTTGTCGGCCAGGGCCAGGACCTCGTCGTGGGCGCCCTCGACACCGGCACCGGCGAAGATGGCGATCTTCCGGGCGTCGTTGAGGAGCTTGGCCAGCTGCTCGACGTCCTCGGAGTTGGGAGCGAGCACCGGACGACGGAACGGCACGTAGAGCGGGGTCGGTGCGGTGGCCTTCTGATCGGTGATGTCACCGGGCAGGGTGACCACCGAGACGGACTTGTTGGCCATGGCGTGACGGATGGCGCTGTTGACGACACGCGGTGCCTGGTCGGCGGTGGAGATGAGCTCGCAGTAGTTCGAGCACTCCAGGAAGAGGCGATCCGGGTGGGTCTCCTGGAAGTAGTTCGCGCCAATCTGGACGCTGGGGATGTGCGAGGCGATGGCCAGCACCGGGGCCTGGGAGCGCTGGGCGTCGTACAGACCATTGATGAGGTGAAGGTTGCCCGGGCCACAGGAACCCGCGCACACGGCAAGCTCGCCAGTGAGCTGGGCCTCGGCGGCAGCGGCGAAGGCGGCTGCCTCCTCGTGACGCACGTGCACCCAGTCGATACCGCCCTTGGCGGATCCACCGGTCTTGCGTACGGCGTCGACGACGGGATTGAGCGAGTCCCCGACGATGCCGTAGATACGGCGCACTCCCGCATCCAGCAGCTGGTTGACGAGTTGTTCGGCAACGTTCATGTAAGTCCTCCGGTGTAGCAGCGGCGATGAGATGGCCAGCACGACCCACGATCATGCTACGACACGTTTGGTGAAGTTTCTCACCTTTCGCGCCCCGCCAAGTACTATGTTCCCCACGATGCCGCTCTCGCCGCACGGCTGCAGGTGGTACGAAGGATCCGTGCGACCAACACGGTCCAACACGGTTGGGTATGCCGCTTGACGAAAGCTCCTAATTGTCGTCGTTTTCGTCACCATCGTGCACAGCCTGGACGAGGCGGACGGCAGCTTCAGCGAGCGGAAGGACCGCACTCACACCGGCAACGGCCCAACGTCCCGTCACCACTGCGAAAATGACCAGCCCCAAACAGGTGACGGTGACGGCAGTGTGGGTCCAGATGCCAACCTGCGTCCCCAACTTCACCAGTCGCGTATTCTCTCTCTGGTACTCCGTGCGCGCTCTGGCAGCTTCGACCTCGGCCTCATGGGACTGCTCCGCCATGTGGAAGATGCGGTCAGCATAGCTTTCATCAAGATCGTTGTAGCCAGCCAGGATTTCAGGTGGCGGAAGCGGACCCTGGAAGCTCAGTGCTCGGACGAGGGTGGCGTCGTGGAGCTCTGGGACGGCATCTCGTCCATCGCTCGGTACAGGTGTTTGCCCGCCTGCTCCCAAGCCATCTGAGTGATCTGGTAGGCGCTGACCTCTTGCGGCTCTCGTTGACGACTCAGCGCGGCGGGGTCTGCGCGGGTGACCAGATGCGCCCCGCGAAACATCGCCTTCCTGAAACTCATCGCCATCGTGCTCATGATTCAACCTTACGTCATTTCTGTCTTTCACGATGCCTCGATTCCGTCGATCAGAACTGGCTATGCGTGGAGTTGCCGACGCTCAGCGAATCCTGAGATCGGCCAACCGCACATTGTCACCGGACATCTCGATGGTGAGGCCGCCCTCGTCGGCATGCAGGTCGGTGTAATCGACGCCATTCAGCTCGGGCAACGGAGCGCTCTGGGTCATCGAGTCCAACACGGAGTCCAGCAGGCTCTCGGGAATCGACAGGTTCGCCACCTTCGCGTGGGCATCGGTGAAGACCACCACCTGCCGCTGCGTGTCGATACCGGGCTGGGCGCTGACGACGACCGGAACGTCCACCCCCAGCACATTCATCTCACGGTGCAGTTCCACACGGCCCTGCTCGGCGAACCTCACATCGGACTGGGCAAGTCGGGACAGCTCGTCGTAGCCGATCCGACCGGACATCTCGACGTGTCCAGCGGTGGCATTGTCGTTGTCCCGGACATTGCGCAGGTCACGCGCATGAGCTGAGAGGTTGCTGAGGGAGAGGGTTTTGTCTCCCTCGGTCACAGTGGCCTGTGGCACGGTGATGTCAAGGGACGTGAGCGTATTGGTCACCATGACCGCCAGGAATGGCCATCCGCCGATACTCGTACTCACCTGGGAGGGGTCGATGTTGGCCTGGGTGGCAACCTCCTGGTCGATGCGCTGTTCGGTTCTGGCACGTGCCGTGGCGTCACCGATGACGAAACCAGCCACCACGACGATCACGACAAGAATGGCGATGAACCTGGGCAACCAGCGTCGGCGGCGCTTTCGTGGCGTGACCGGGGCCTGGGGCGCTGATGTGCGGGCATTCATCTGCGGTGCGGCCTCATGGGCTGCAGGGCTGAAATCGGGCATGGTGGGCTCCTGACCAAGGATCATGGTGGGGGTGTCGTCCCAGTACTCCTCACCGACCTGGTACCCACCGTCGCGCTGGTGACCGCTGGCGTTGGAACGGTCATCACCACTGCCCCATGGCTGGCTCACCGGTATGTCGCGGTCCCAGCCCAGGGGCTGGGTGGGTGCGGTCGGATCCCATGGGCTGGCCGGCGTGATGGCCGTGACATCGTCCTCAGCACCCCCCAGTGACCACGTGGGATCGTCGCCACCGAAACTGCTGGACCGGCTGTGATCAGTCAAGATGGAGAAGATCCTCGATACCGATGGTCAGGCCGGGACGATCCTGCACGGCCCGCACCGCCACCAGGACACCGGGCATGAACGAGGCGCGATCCAACGAGTCGTGGCGGATGGTGAGGGTCTCGCCCTCCGATCCGAAGAGCACCTCCTGATGGGCCACCAGGCCGCGCAGCCGCACCCCGTGCACATGGATTCCGTCGATGTCGGCTCCGCGAGCTCCGGGCTCCTGCTGTGCGGTGGCGTCGGGAACCGGGCCCAATCCGGCATCGGCCCGGGCCTGGGCAATCTGGGCGGCGGTGGTGCGGGCGGTGCCGGAGGGGGCGTCCACCTTGTTGGGATGATGCAGCTCGACGATCTCGGCGGACTCGTAGAACCGTGCCGCCTGTTTGGCGAAGTGCATCATGAGAACAGCGCCGATGCCAAAGTTCGGTGCGACGACCGCACCGGTGTGTGGGTGCTCGGCCAGGTGGGCGCGCAGCTGCTCGTAGCGTTCCTCGGTGAACCCGGTGGTGCCGACGACGACGCTGATGTCGTGGTCGATGGCCCAGGCAAGATTGTCCATGACGACATCGGGCCTGGTGAAGTCGACGATGACGTCGGCCCCGGCCAGGGCGTCACGGGAGTCCCCGTCGTCGACCCCGCCGACGAACTCCATGTCGTCGGCATCCGTCACGGCCTGCACGACCTGCGAACCCATCCGTCCAGCAGATCCGAACACTCCAACCTTGATCATCTGGCAACCTTCCTCATGAACGACGATCGGTACCAAGACTACCCAGCTGGTGAGACACTTTCGATGCACCTTCCTCGTCCCTGCCCCACCACCAGTCTCTGACACCCATGACAGCGGGGCCCGGAAACCGCACCGAAGCTCTCGAGCGGAACTGCCGCGGGGCACTCGAGCGAAGGCATCCCGTTGTCGCCGGTCCCCACACGGCCGCAGGTCCCCACACACGGGGCCAGGGATGACGAAGGGGCCTGCGCCACCGCACAGGCCCCAACCACAGCCACTCCGATCTGGCCCGCCATGAGTCACGATCGAATGCGGCAGATCACTGGATCCATCCACATCCGCGCCCTGGGCACATCTGCACCCTGGGGCAACAGACTCCGGCGGAGCAGTCGGCTCAGACGTCAGTCCTCGTCATCCTCATCGGAGGCGACGATCAGGGAGAGCTTGCCACGATCGTCGATCTCGGCGATCTCGACCTGCAGCTTCTGCCCCACCGAGACGACGTCCTCGACGGCCTCGACACGCTTGCCATCGTTGAGCTCGCGCATCTTCGAGATGTGCAGCAGACCGTCCTTGCCGGGCAGCAGTGAGATGAAGGCGCCGAAGCTCGTCGTCTTGACGACCGTACCCAGGTAGCGCTCCCCCACCTCGGGCATCTGCGGGTTGGCGATGGCATTGATCGTCGAACGGGCCGCCTCGGCGGCATCACCGTTGTCGGCCCCGATGAAGATCGTGCCATCGTCCTCGATGGAGATGTTGGCGCCGGTGTCCTCCTGGATCTGGTTGATCATCTTGCCCTTGGGCCCAATGACCTCGCCGATCTTGGCGACCGGGATGTGCACGGTGATGATCCGCGGGGCGGTCGGGGCCATCTCGTCGGGTACGTCGATGACCTCGTTCATCACACCGAGGATCGTGGTACGAGCCTCCTTGGCCTGGCGCAGCGCCCCGGCCAGCACGTCGGCAGGGATGCCGTCGAGCTTGGTGTCCAGCTGCAGGGCGGTGACGAACTCGCTGGTGCCGGCCACCTTGAAGTCCATGTCACCCAGGGCGTCCTCGGCGCCGAGGATGTCGGTGAGGGCCAGGTACTTGGTCTCGCCGTTCTCGTCGGTCTCGCTCATGAGTCCCATGGCGATACCGGCCACCGAGGCACGCAGCGGCACACCGGCGTTGAGCAGGGCCAGGGTGGAGGCACACACCGAACCCATCGAGGTGGAGCCATTGGAACCGATGGCCTCCGAGACCTGACGGATTGCGTAGGGGAACTCCTCACGAGTGGGCAGCACCGGGATGAGGGCACGCTCGGCGAGGTTCCCGTGACCCACCTCGCGACGCTTCGGGGAGCCGACGCGGCCCGTCTCACCAGTGGAGTACGGCGGCATGTTGTAGTTGTGCATGTAGCGTCGGGTGGTCTGCGGTGAGAGGGTGTCGAGCTTCTGCTCCATGTCGAGCATGTTGAGCGTGCTGACGCCCAGGATCTGGGTCTCACCGCGCTGGAACAGGGCCGAACCGTGCACCCGGGGGATGATTCCGGCGTCGGCGGACAGGGTACGGATGTCCCGGGGGCCGCGACCGTCGATGCGCACCCCTTCGTCAAGGACGCGCTTGCGCACGATCTTCTTCATGAGGGCCTTGAAGGCACCGGAGATCTCGTTCTCACGCTCGGGGAACTTCTCGGCCAGCTCGGCCTTGATGCGAGCCTTGAGGGCGGACTCGGCGTCCTGGCGTTCCAGCTTGGCAGCAATTTGCTCGATGCGTGCCAGCTCGTCGGAACCGAGCTCCTCGACGGCAGCGTAGACGTCGTCCTCGTAGTCCTTGAAGATCGGGAAGTCGTAGGTCTCCTTGGGCAGCTTGGCTGCCAGGGCCAGCTGGGCATCGCAGAGCACCTTGATGAACGGCTTGGCGGCCTCCAGGCCGGTGGCGACGACCTCCTCGGTGGGGGCGGTACGTCCACCGCGCACCAGATCCCAGGTGGCGGGGGTGGACTCGGCCTCGACCATCATGATGGCGACGTCACCGTCGGCCAGCACACGCCCAGCGACCACCATGTCGAAGGTGGACTCCTTGCGCTGCTCGACGGTGGGGAAGCAGACCCACTGGTCGCCGATGAGGGCCATGCGCACGCCACCGATCGGGCCAGAGAACGGCAGACCGGCGATCTGGGTGGACATCGACGCGGCATTGATGGCGACGACGTCGTAGTAGACCTCGGGGTTGAGGGCCAGGACGGTGACGACGACCTGCACCTCGTTGCGCAGCCCCTTGACGAACGACGGGCGAATCGGCCGGTCGATGAGACGGCAGGCCAGGATGGCGTTCTCCGATGGGCGTCCCTCACGGCGGAAGAACGAGCCGGGAATGCGCCCGGCGGCGTACATGCGCTCCTCGACGTCAACCGTCAGCGGGAAGAAGTCGATGGAGTCGCGTGGGGTCTTGGCAGCCGTCGTCGTGGACAGCAACATGGTGTCGCCGTCCAGGTAGACGGCAGCCGAACCATCGGCCTGCTGAGCGAGCAGACCGGCTTCGAAACGGACGACGTGCTTGCCGAAAGCACCGTTGTCGATGATTGCCTCGGAGAACTCGAGACCGGGTCCCTCCATGGGGTGTTCCTTTCAGGTGGGGATGAAACCGCCACCCTGCGGCGCCTTGTGCACCGCCCGGCACTCGCGCCGGTCTTCGATCGAAGTCATCGGGGCCTGAGCCCGGTGACCACTACCGAGGACCGAGACGTGCGTCCGGCGGGTGAGCGATCAATGGGCGGTGTGCATGTGCACACCTGTTGTGATTCAAGCCTACGGTACCGAGCGTGAATAGCGAAACGGCTACGTTGCGCGCAGCAATGCTCTGCGAGGCAGCAGGGACTCCACCCGGGCATCGGGATTCTCGGGGCCTTGATTCTCGCCGAGGGATTCACCGCTTTTCTCGTTCCCCATGTCTTCTTCGTGTTCCTCGGGGGCAATACATTCCAGTACTTCCCCGAGAAACGCCGCAGGGGCCGCTCCATGAAGGAGCGGCCCCTGCGAGCAAAGAATCCGATCCCGGCTCCGGCCAGCAGGGCCGAAGCAGGATGCATGTTCACTCAGCGGCGCAGGCCCAGACGGGCGATGAGCTCACGGTAGTGCTCGATGTCGTTCTTGGCGACGTAGTTGAGCAGGCGGCGACGCTGGCCGACCATGAGCATGAGGCCACGACGGGAGTGGTGGTCCTGCTTGTGCGACTTGAGGTGCTCGGTGAGCTCGGCGATGCGGCGCGTCAGCAGCGCGATCTGGACGTCCGGGGAACCAGTGTCGCCGGGGTGAGTCGCGTATTCCTCGATGATGTGCTTCTTCGTGGCAGCATCCATGTCTGATACTCCCTTTCCATCCGTTGCGCGGCGTTCCCGATGCTCGGTGTGCAGGGAACTCTTGTGAGACCGCGGCCGTTCTGACGGCAACTGAACGAGAGTATCAGCTCTTCGCCGCCAAGCGCGAATTCGCGTGTGCCGAGCAGCGGCTGGTCGCCCCGGTGCAGGGGGTGTGCCCAGCCTGGCGTATCCGACCTGGCAAGGTTCCGACCGGATCACCTGGCCCGCACCACGGATCGGAAACGGGCCGCACCTGGATGGTCTTTCGGCACGTGACCAGCGGCACCATGACCCACTGTTGCCCGCGGCGCTCGCACCCCGTACCGGTCCATTGGCTGCCGACGTGATGCCCGCCTCAGGCCAGGATCTTGCGGGCCGCGTCGACGTCGTCGGTCATCTGCGCGATCAGCGGCTCGACGCCGTCGAACTTGATCTGCCCACGCAGGTGCTCGGCAAAGGTGACCGTGACGTCAACCCCGTAGAGTTCGAGATCATCGCGATCGATGACGTAGGTCTCGACTCGGCGCTCGAGACCGTCGAAGGTCGGGTTGGTCCCCACCGATATCGCAGCAGGAAGTCGGCGACCGGCGTCCGGACCACTACTGGGTTCCAACCATCCGGCGTACACCCCGTCGGCAGGAACGGCACGTCCTTCCGGCAGGACGAGGTTGGCCGTCGGGAATCCCAGTTCGCGTCCGCGCTGGTCTCCCATGACGACGACCCCGCCGACCTCGAAGGGGCGTCCGAGCAACTCGGCGGCCTCCGCGACATCGCCAGCTGCCACCACCTCGCGAACCCGGGTTGACGACACCGTGACACCGGACATGGCGACGAGATCCATGGCATGGACCTCAAAGCGGTCCCGGCCAATCTCTGACAGGGTCTGCGGGGTGCCCACGGCGTGACGCCCGAAGCGGAAGTTCTGGCCCACCAGGACGTGCTCGGGCTGCAGGGGGGTGATCATCCGCTCGACGAAGTCCGCCGGGGACCACTTCGCGATCTCCGGGGTGAAATTGACCACGCGCACCTCACTGGCACCCGCCTCCGTCAGCCAGTCAATGCGTCGTTCCAACGGGCACAGCAGGGCTGGGGCCTGGTCAGGGGCCAGGACGGTCAGTGGATGGGGCCAGAAGGTGACGACGACGACATGACCGTCCGGATCAAGCTTCTTGGCTTGCTGGACGAGGGCCTGGTGGCCACGGTGCACACCATCAAAGTTTCCGATGACGACGGTTGGCGATTCTTCGGGAACAGACACGCCCGTCATTCTATGGTGACAACCGCCCATGACCCGAATTCGACGATCATCACTGAACGTCGTCCCCCGTGAAATTGGCAGGCGCCTCACCGCGTCGGACGCGAACCGGGCCGCCCACCTTGGGGCGGCCCGTCCTGTCGATCATTTCTCGGTGAGTTCACCGGACTTGAGCTTGTCGACCCACGCCTCGTTGTGCGAGGTCCACTCCGCCACGGCCTTCTCCTGGTTCTTGCCACCGTACTTGTCCGCGGAGAACATGGTGTCCTCAAGATCGGAAAGCGTCTTGTCGTCGAAAGCCATGTTGCGCATCAGCTGAGCGGCCTTCGGGAAGTCCTTCTCGAAGCCCGGACGAGCGAAGCTGTAGATCACCTCGGCGTCACCCATGGCGTTCTTGGGGTCCTCGAGGTCGCGGACCGGGAAGGCGCCATAGGCCCAGTGCGGACGCCACAGCGTCACCGCGATGTCACGGTTGGCGGCAGTGGCCTTCTTCAGCTGGGACAACATCGCCGGTGTCGACGAGATCTTGAAGTTGAGGTTCTTCAAACCGTACTTCGGAATTGCAGACTGCTGGGTCACCTTGGTCAGTCCAGCACCCGCCTCAATGCCATAGAGGGTGTTGCCATAGTCGTCGCCCATCGACTTCAGGTCGCCGATGGTCTTCGCCTTGGAGTCCTTGTTGACGGCGATGGTGAGTTTGGCGTTGTCGTACCAACAGCCAAGGTTCTCCATCTTGTCGCCGTAGCGCTTGACGTAGTCGGCGTGGGTCAGGGGAAGCCAACCGTCGGTGATGAGGTCGATGTCCCCGGCGACAAGTCCAGCATAGCCTGGGCCGGCGTCGAAGCCCTTGATCGTCACCTTGTAACCGTCCTTCTCCAGGACGTTCTTCATGATCCCGGCGGTGGCGAAGGACTCATCCCAGCCGTTGAAGGCGCCAATCGTGATGTTCTTCTTGCCATCGGCCTTCATGGACGTCGTGTCCTTCGACCCCTCGCCCGGGGCGCAGTCGGCCCACTTCGTGTTGACGTTGTCGGAGCCCGTGTCGGAGCTGCCGGACTCTCCATTTCCACTGTTGGAGGCATCGCAACCGGACAGGGCCAAGGCCCCCATCGCCAGGATGGAGGTCACGGCGATGACCTTGCGTCGAATCATACCTGTGCTCATCTTTGTTACCTCGTGTTCGTGTTCTGCATGGGACTCGGTCGTCCTCCTGCGTTCAGCTGTTTGTCATCAGTTGGCACGCTGCGCCCGGGCGAGCGAGGTGCGATTGGCCAGTCCGTTGGTGATGCGGTCCAGGTAGACGGCCACGATCACCACTGCCAGTCCAGCCTCCATGCCCAGACCGATGTCGACCTGGGACAGGGCCGCGACGACGTCACCACCGAGACCACCGGCGCCGACCATGCCCGACAGCACGACCATGGACAGGGCCAGCATGATGACCTGGTTGACGCCGGCCATCACCGTCGGCATGGCCAACGGCATCTGGATGCGCCACAGGATGTGATGCGGACTGGCACCGAAGGCTGCGCCGGCCTCCACCGTCTCGGTGTCGACGCCGCGGATGCCCAACTCGGTGAATCGCACGCCAGGCGGCAGGGCGAAGATGATCGTCGCGATGGCACCGGGAACCTGGCCGATGCCGAAGAGGACGATGACCGGGACCAGGTACGCCAGCGAGGGCATCGTCTGCATGAAGTCGAGAATCGGCTTGATGATGGCCGAGAACCGTTTCGACTTGGCAGCCCAGATCCCCAGCGGAATCGCCAGGATGAGGGCCAGGATCACGGCCACCACGACCAGGGACAGGGTGTGCATGGTGTTGTTCCACTGATCCATGGCCCGGACCAGGTAGAAGCCGATGAGCGCGAAGAGGCCCACCTTCCAGTTGGCGCAGGCCCAGCCGATGGCGGCGAGGATCACCATCATGACCAGGTACAGCGGCTTGGACAGGACGAGGTTGAGCCCGTCGTACATGCCACCGATGACGACATTGGTGAAGGTGATGAGCCAGTCGAAGGCGTGCTGGAACCAGTCGAAGAAGGTTTCGATCCAGCTTCCCAACGGAATACGGGGGTTGGCGAAATTGAAGCCCATCTCGATCAGGCCTCCTTCTCGATGGTCGGGGTGGCAGCGGTCGTCGTCTGGTCAACTGGCGAGAGACCGACGGGGTCTCCGACGTCCTTGATGACGGGCAACTTCCCGGTGTCCTCCAAGGACCTCACCGATCCGTCGGACGCGTTGTCCTGGGACCTTGACATGGAGTCGAGCAGGGCGATTCGGGAAATGACTCCCATGAGGTGGAAGTCCTCGTCGACGACGGCCAAGGGCACTCGTGCGTCCTTCGACGGGGCGAACAACTCCGACAGCGGGGTGTCCGTGCGCACAGTGAGGATGCCGCCGGTCTCGACGACCGCCGCAATGCTGCGATCCCCACGACGGGCCACCTCGGTGACTTCCTGGTCACCGACCATGCCGAGCAGACGACGGTGCTCGTCGACGACGAAGACGCCCACCCAGTCGTGTTGATCCATGATGCGCTGGACACGTCGGGGGTCCGCCGACCCGGAGACGACAGCCTCGGTGGGTCGCATGACCGCCGATGCCGTGAGCACTCGGCTACGGTCGACGTCCTGGACGAAATCCGCAACGTAGTCGTCGGCCGGCTGGGTGAGGATCTCGTCGGAGGTGCCGATCTGGGCGACTCGGCCGTTGCGCATGACCGCGATGTGATCGCCCAGGTACATGGCCTCGTTGAGGTCGTGGGTGATGAAGATGATCGTCTTGTTGAGGGTGCTCTGCAGCTCGAGGAGCTGGTCCTGCATCTCGCGGCGGATGAGCGGGTCGAGGGCCGAGAAGGCCTCGTCCATGAGCAGGATGTCGGTCTCCGCGGCGAGGGCACGGGCCAGACCGACTCGCTGCTGCATACCACCGGAGAGCTGATGGGGATACTTGTCACCCCATCCCTTGAGGCCCACGGTGTGCAGCCATTCATTGGCCTTCTCGAGTCGGTCCTTCGACTTGAGCTTGCCCTGCAGCTTCAGACCGTAGGCCGCATTCTCACGCACGGTGAGGTGAGGAAGCAGTGCGAAGTGCTGGAAGACCATGGACACATGGTCCCGGCGCAACTCGCGCAACTGGGCGTCATTCATGTCGGAGACGACCTTGCCGGCGACCTCGACAGTGCCCTCGGAGGGGGCCCACAGCCCATTGATCATCCGGATGAGGGTGGACTTCCCGGAACCTGACAGGCCCATGACGACGAAGGTCTCTGCCTTGGCGACCTCGAAGCTGACGTCGATGACAGCCGCCGTGCCGAGAGAGGCCAGATCTTCCCGAGACTCCCCTGCCTTGAGTCTTTCGATCACTTCTCGTTCGTGTTTACCGAAAACCTTGTACAGATGGGAAGCTCGAACCAAATCCACGTCGTACGGCAACCTTTCACATGGGCTATGGGGTCAAGGAGGGGCAGTTGGAAGCAACTCATGCGGATCACGAGGACACCGCGACTTCGCGTCACGGCGCGGCGGGCCGCAAAAAATCACGCCAAGCCCAGAGCAAAGTACCTTTTGAAGGTATCATGATGTATTTGCACCTGCAACCAGAAGGAATTGTCGCCGATCTGAATCAATTTCGGCGAATACTCAGAAATTGCTCTGCGTCAGCTGCACAGGTGCCGAATGGTACAAAGCAGTGTGGGACGCCTCACCTGCCGATGGCAGCCGGATTGCATCCTGACGGCCCCAAACGCACTTGTATGCGTGCGGTCAGACCAGCACGCAGATCGCGCGGCTCTGCCCCCTTCTCTCACCATCTGGTCGGTAGAGGGCCAGCATCTCTCCGGTTCCGGCGATCATCGCAGTGACGTCGGCGGGGACGATCATGTCCACACGCCGTCCGACCCGGATGGCAGCCTCCTGGTCATCGGTGACCTCGACGACCGGGAAACTCAGCCTGGCAGCCTCGGCCATCGTCATCGGGGCCGGGGCGTCGGCATCATCGGCAAAGATGTCGGGACACGCCGCAGAGAGGTCAAAAGGTCCGATCCGGGTGCGCCGCAGCGCCGTGAGGTGACCTCCGACTCCCAGATCGGCGCCCACGTCACGGGCCAGGGCCCGCACATAGGTGCCGGAGGAACAGGTGACCTCGACGTCGACGTCGATCATCTCGTCATGGCGTCGTGTCTCGGTGGCCTCGAAGCGGGAGACGGTCACCGCGCGGGGTTGCAGGACGACGTCCTCCCCGGCTCGCACCCTGGCGTAGGCACGTTGACCGTTGACCTTGATCGCGCTGACGGCGGTCGGAACCTGCTGGATCTCACCGGTCTGGCGTGCCATCGCAGCGAGGATCGCCGCGTCGTCGATCCCGGATGCGTCGATGGTGCTGGTGACATCCCCCTCGGCGTCGTCGGTGACGGTGCTCTCCCCCAGCCTCATCGTGGCGGTGTAGTCCTTGTCGCGCAGGGACAGATGGCCAAGGAGTCGGGTGGCGCGATTGACCCCGATGACCAGAACCCCGGTGGCCATCGGGTCCAGGGTTCCGGCATGTCCGACCTTGCGGGTGCCCATGAGGCGACGCACTCGCCCCACCACCTGGTGGGAGGTGACACCGGCAGGTTTGTCGACGACGAGGATGCCAGACTGGAGAGTATTCATCGAAGCCAGTATCCCGGTTCGGGAGGGGCTTCAACAAGCTGGCCTGTCCCAAGTCACGCGGTGATCTCGGGCTGATTGCCCCGGGGCCACCGACGTCATGTCGGCAGCTGGCGCGTCACTCCTCCTCGTCACGGTGACGGTAGGGATCGGTCTCGCCGGCAGGCGTGGCCCCCGCGGAGCGACGTGCGATCTCGGCATCAGAGGCAGCAGCCCGGGCCAGAGCGTCCTCGATGGACTTGACGGTCTCCGGGGTGGCGTCACGCACGAAGGTCAGGGTGGGGGCATAGCGCAGGCCGAGCCGCTTGCCGACGGTGGAGCGCAGCATTCCCTTGGCCGATTCCAGGGCGACAGCCGTGTCGGCGATCTCCTTGTCGCTGCCCATGGCAGTCCAGAACAGGGTGGCGTCACGGGAATCCCCGGTCAGACGCACATCGGTGATCGTCACGAAACCGAGCCGGGGATCCTTGACGCGGCGCTCCAGGGTCGCGGCAACCACAACCCGGATCTGATCGGCCAACTTGGCGACACGTGGATTCGGTGTGTTCATGATCTCTCCTCATTGACCGCAACGGGGGGTGAACGGCTTGTCCATCTTGCCACACCCGCGGCATGTCCCGATCATTCAGCGCGATCGACCACCACACCGACCCTCATATCAGGAGCAGCTCGCCGCGATGTCGAGGCTCCCAGTCCCATGGTGCTCAGGCTCCATACACCACGCAGGTTTCCCGGCGGGCGTCCCTTCTTGGTAGTCGTGGAAATGCCAAGACAGTCGAGGAACCGCCATGGTGCATGGACGGTGAAGGCATGGTGATGTGGCGAGAGGCCGCCCAATCCTCGGATCGGACGGCCCCGTCATGATCACTGGGCTCAGTCGCGAGCGACCTCGACCATCTCGTAGCACTGGATCTCGTCACCCACGTGCAGATCGGAGAAGTTCGTCAGTGTGGCACCACACTCGTACCCCTCGCGGACCTCCGTGACGGCATCCTTCTCACGCTGCAAGGTGTTGATCTCCGTCTCCTTGACCACCGTGCCGTCGCGCACCAGACGTGCCTTGGCGTGGCGCTTGATGACACCGTCGGAGACCATACAACCGGCGATCGTCCCGACCTTCGACGACTTGAAGATCTGGCGAATCTCGGCCGTACCCATCGCCTTCTCCTCGTAGATCGGCTTGAGCATGCCCTTGAGGGCCGCCTCGATCTCGTTGATCGCGTCGTAGATGACCGAGTAGTACCGGATGTCGACGTTCTCCTCGTCGGCCATGCGCTGGGCATGGGCCGTCGGGCGCACGTTGAAGCCGATGATGACGGCGTTGGAGGCCGATGCCAAGGAGACGTTCGTCTCGGTGATGGCACCCACACCGCGGTCGATGACACGCAGGCTGACCTCGTCGCCGACGTCGATCTTGACCAGTGCGTCCTCCAGCGCCTCGACGGAACCGGCACCGTCACCCTTGAGGATGAGCAACAGTTCCTCGGTCTCGCCCTTCTTGAGCTGGTTGAACAGGTCGTCCAAGGTCTTCGGGCGCGACATACGGGCCTGCTGGGCGGCACGCATTCGGCCAGCACGTTTCTCGGCGATCTGACGAGCCATCCGGTCGTCGTCGACGACGAGGAAGTTGTCGCCGGCACCGGGCACCGAGGTGAGACCGAGCACCTGCACCGGGGTGGAGGGAGCAGCCTCGTCCACGCTGCTGCCCTGGTCGTCGATGAGGGCACGCACGCGTCCATAGGACGAACCGGCCACGATCGAGTCACCGATCCGCAAGGTTCCGCGCTGGATGAGTGCCGTCGCCACCGGGCCACGGCCCTTGTCCAGGTGAGCCTCGATGGCCACGCCCTGGGCCGGCATGTCCGGATTGGCACGCAGATCGAGAGCAGCATCGGCCGTGAGGACGATGGCCTCCAACAACTCGTCGAGACCGGTGCCCTGCTTGGCGGAGACGTCGACGAACATGGTCTCGCCGCCGTACTCCTCAGGCACCAGACCGTACTCGGTGAGCTGACCACGCACCCGGTTCGGATCGGCCTCGGGCTTGTCGATCTTGTTGACGGCCACCACGATCGGCACATCGGCCGCCTTGGCATGGTTGAGTGCCTCGATCGTCTGGGGCATGACGCCGTCATCGGCCGCGACCACCAGCACCGCGATGTCGGTGGACTTGGCACCGCGGGCACGCATGGCCGTGAACGCCTCGTGACCAGGGGTGTCGATGAAGGTGATGGCACGGGTCTGACCGTCCACCTCGGTGTCCACCTGGTAGGCACCAATGGTCTGGGTGATACCGCCAGCCTCACGCTCCACCACATGGGTGTCGCGGAAGGCATCGAGCAGCTTGGTCTTGCCGTGGTCGACGTGGCCCATGACGGTGACGACCGGCGGACGTGCTGCAAGGTCCTCCTCGCTGCCGATGTTCTCACCGAACTCGAGGTCGAAGGACTCGAGCAGCTCACGATCCTCGTCCTCCGGGGAGACGACGACGATGTTGTAGTCGAGCTCGGCGCCCAGGACCTCAAGGGTCTCATCGGGCACCGACTGCGTGGCCGTCACCATCTCGCCGAGGTTGAAGAGCACCTGCACCAGCTGTGCGGCATCGGTGTTGATCTTCTCGGCAAGGTCGGACAGCGAGGCACCACGACGCAGGCGCACCGTCTGGCCGTCGCCCTTGCGGATGCGCACACCGCCAACCAGCGGTGCCTTGATCTCGTCGAACTCCTGCCTGCGCTGCTTGCGAGACTTGCGACCGCGACGCGAATTGCCGCGTCCGAAGGCGCCCTGCGTACCACGACGACCACCGCGGCCACCCATGGGACGGCCACCGAAACCGCCGCCGAAGCCACCTGGGCGAGAGCCACCACGACCACGACCGCGACCACCGCCACGGCTCGGGGCATTCTGACCGAGCTGTTTGGACTGATGCTTGGGCATCATGGCCGGGTTGGGGCGCGGCATGCCAGAGCCGCCACCGGGGCGTGGCATCCGATCTCCACCCGACCGCGATCCACCGCGACCGGATCCGGAACGGCCCTGCCCACCGTCGGAACGGTGCCGCTGCTGACCCATTCCCTGGCTGGAGGCGAACGGGTTGTTGCCCGGGCGGGGAGCACCGGAGCGCCGACCGCCCTTGGCGTGTCCACCGGGGCCGGGGCGTCCGTTGGAGGGACGAGGACCGGGCTTGGGCCCGGAGCGTCCTGCCGATGATGGCCGCGGACCGGGAACCGGACGTGGCCCGGGCTTGACCGACGACGGAGTTGGCCTTCCAGCACCCTCCGACGTGGGCCTCCTGCCATCGGACTTCGTGTTCTCGCCGCGGGAGGCCTTGCCGGTCTGCGATGCCTTACCGGGTTTCGGAGTCGGCTTGGGCCCCGGCTTTGCACTGGGTCTGGGCTCAGCAGCAGGTTTGTCCTGCGACGTGGTGGGCCTGGCCTTCATGAGGCCGGGACGTGGTGTCGCAGACGTCCGGGCCGCCGACGACGATGCCGTCGAGGGAGCAGTACGTACCCCCGGACGCACACTGCGTGGGGTCGGGTGCGGACCTGGTTTGGCAGCACCGGACTTGCCAGCACCCTGTTTCCCGGTTGCAGGCTTTGCACTGCCCTTGTCGGAACGGGGACGGCTCGGCTTGGCGTCCTTCTTGACCGACGCGCCGGGCTTGGGGGCCGGTTTGCCGGGCTTGGGTGTTTTCGCCGCCGGGGCATCGGAATTCTTGGTCACGTAGTCGGAGACCCGGCGCACCACCGGAGTCTCCAGGGTGGAGGACGCGGACTTGACGTACTCCCCCATGTCGTTCAGCTTCCCCAGAAGCTGCTTGCTTGTCAGTCCGAGCTCCTTGGCGAGCTCATAAACGCGGACCTTGGCCACTACTCTCCTTCGGGCCTGGTCCGGTCAGGACTCAGGCCAACTGCTTGACGTGGATACTCATTGTCGCGAACTCATCGAGTGGTCATGAGCGTGTGCCCACTTTCTCTCAAGCCCAGCAGATGATCTGGGCACGTTCGGTGAGGCTGCCGGACTCTCCGACAGACATGTGCGGCCCAGTGTAGTCAATCGGCCCCCACCAGCTCAATTCAGCAGGACTCGATCACCGCGGCAAGATCGTCACTCACGTGGACGGCACGGCGGAACGACCGAGCGAATCCCCCACGCCGTGCAGCAGTCAGGCACGTCTGCCGGGGATGCAGCCAGGCCCCACGTCCCGGAGCTGTCCGCGAGACGTCGGGTACCACGAGGGATCCGTCCAGCACGCAGCGCACCATGGCGTCGGGGGTGTCCTGGTGACGACACCCGACGCACGTACGTACTGGTTCAGTCACCCTGCATCCCCTGACTGGCTCTGCTCGCACCTGGCCGTGATTCAGCCCTGAGCTGGACGTCGCATTCCCGGCTGTGCTCCATCGACCGGGGTGCCCGGGGCGACCGGGGTGTCTGGACGAATGTCGATCCGCCACCCGGTGAGGCGAGCTGCCAGTCGTGCGTTCTGCCCCTCACGGCCAATGGCCAGGGAGAGCTGGTAGTCCGGCACCACGACACGAGCAGCGCGTGCCTTGGGATCGACGATCGTCACCTGCTTGACCTTGGCCGGGCTCAGAGCCTCCCCGACGAATCGGGCCGGGTCCTCCGACCAGTCGATGATGTCGATCTTCTCCTCGCCCAGCTCGTGCATGACGGCGCGTACTCGCTGCCCCATCGGGCCGATGCACGCGCCCTTGGCCGAGACATTCTCGTTGTGGGACACGACGGCGATCTTGGTGCGGTGTCCCGCCTCACGGGCGACGGCCTTGATCTCCACCACACCCTGTTCGATCTCGGGCACCTCCATGGTGAAGAGCCGACGCACCAGATCCGGGTGGGTACGCGAGACGACCACCTGGGGACCACGCATCTCCTTGCGCACCGCCACGACGAAGACTCGCAGCCGGCGTCCGTGGCGGTAGTCCTCGCCCGGCACCTGCTCATCGGGCGGCATGATGGCCTCGAGCCCTCCCAGATCCACTCGGACGGTGCGGGTGTCACGGTAGGACTGCTGGACCACACCGGTGACGATGTCGCCCTCCACGGCGGAGAACTGACCGTACTTGTGCTCGTCCTCGGCCTCACGCAGCCGCTGGAAGATCACCTGGCGAGCCGTGGAGGCAGCAACCCGGCCGAAATCGTCCGGGGTGGCGTCGTACCATCCGACGACCTCGCCCTCGTCGTCCTTCTCCGGGGCCATGACGGCGACATTGCCCGACTTGCGGTCGATGTCGACCCGAGCGTCCTTGACGGGATGCTCGGTCTTGCCGTAGGCGTTGAGCAGCGCGTCCTCAAGGGTCTTGACGAGGAAGTCGAGCGAGATCTCCTTCTCACGTTCAATCATTCGCAGTGCGGCCAGATCGATGTCCATGTTCAGTTCTCCTGGGTGTCGGTGGGGCGATTGAGTTCGACCTGAACCACAGCATGCTGAATCTGCGTCAGGTCGATCATGCGCTCGTCGTACACGCGTTTGTGGGGTTTGGAATTGGCAGCCTCGACCTGCACGACAATCTTCTCGTCGTCGGCACTGAGGATGCGACCGAGCAGCTGTTCGGTTGGTTCGCCCGCGAGGGTCAGTTTGACCAACCGGGTGACATTGCGGCGGAAATGCCTGGGTTCGGTGAGTGGGGTCGACACCCCACGACTCGTCACCTCGAGGGTGTAGGGGGACTCCCCCATCGCATCGGCGTCGTCCAGGCCATGGGAGATCGCATTGGTGGCCTCGGCGATCTCGTCCAGATCGGGGCCGTGACCGTCCTTGCCGTCTCCATCGACAGTCACCTTGACGACGCGGCGTCGACCCGCAGGAACGACATCGATGCGGTCCAGCTCCAACCCCAACTGATCGAGAATCGGGGCCACCACGGCCCTCACCCTGTCACTGCTCATAGCCTCAAGCCTGTCCTGTTGTCGTCATGATTGTCCACGCCATCTTAACGAACTTCGTGAGAACACTCATGACGCGCACTCCACCAGTGCCGAGCCGTGGCCCAACGGCGATAAAATGCCAGTCATGGGATTGTGGTCACGCCGTCAGGTCATCGGGACGGCCCTGGGAATGTCAGCACTCGCACTGGCGGGGTGTGCACCCGATCCGAAAGCGAGAAAACATCGCGGTGAGAAGGAAGCACCGGGGGGCAGACAGCTCACTCCCCAGGTGCGCAACGACCTGTCTGCCGGGGCACACAAGGAGAACCAGCTCGCAGACCTTGCCACCGCCGTGGCTGGTGCGGACGCCGCCAACCGTGCCAAACTCAACGCCCTGGCAGCAGCCCATCGCCGCCACGCAGCAGTGCTGGGCGCCGACGACCCATTCGATGCCCAGGCCGCGACCAAGGCTTCGAGCACCCCTGCGAAAACCAGTTCCTCCCCCACCCCGGACGAGTCGCCCACCCTTGACTCGCTGCGCAGGACACGCCGGGAGACGGCCGCGTGGTATCGCACCCACGCCGTCAGTGCAGATGATCCCTCCCTGGCACTGCTGTGGGCATCGCTGAGCGTCTTCGCCGGCAACTCCTCAACGGCTCCGGCGGCTCGTCTCGACGACATCTGGCTGGTACAGATCGACGAGGAACCCGTGGTCGATGCCCAGCAGGTGCTGCTCAGTCACATCAACGCGATGCTGGGCGGGCTGGAGTGGGGACTCGGCCAGACCACCGATGCCACCCTGCACGAGTGGGGCTCGCAACGCCGCGAGCAGCTGCGCACCTTGCGCACGAGCATCCATGAGCAGGTGCGCGACGCATCGGCCACGCCCACACCGTTCAACCCGGCCTACTCCATGCCCGGACGACCGGCCAACCCCGCTGCAACGCGAGCCATGTGGGCACAGCTCCAGGAGAACGTCATCTCGGCGGCTGGACGCGTCACCGCTGCGACGCAGAGTCAGAAGCGCGCCGATGCCGTGAAACTCATGGCGGACGAGCTCACCCATCTGGGTGAGCTGGGTGCGGCGACCCCGACCTGGCCCGGCTGGGTGTGAGCCCCGACGTGCCGTACTGGCTGACCTACCGTAGAAGATACTGCCCCATGCGCCAATCGTCGGCACGCTTCCTGCGCGGATGTGGCGAGTGGTTGGCGTGCGTGAACACCGACCACGGATCAGCGGCTGGCGCTCAGCGTGAGTTCATCCGCCCCAGATCATCTCGACGAGCAGCTTGACCCCCAGCACGGCAATGACGACGAGGAATGCCTTGCGCACGAAGCTGTCACCATGTTTCTGCGCGGTTCTGGCTCCCACGAGTCCGCCGGTGACATTGGCAATGACGAGTGGCCAGACCACGTGCCACAACACGGCTCCATGAAGGGCCAGCGTGACGATCGTCACGAGGTTCGTCACCGAATTGCACATCTTGGCCATACCGGAGGCGCGCAGGAAGCTGTAACCGCCCACGGCAACGAAGGCGAGCACCCAGAACGTTCCCACCCCTGGACCGATCGCAGCATCGTAGAACCCCAGGAAGAATCCGATGATCGCCATGAGCAATGAATGCCCGCCCTGGTCGGCCTCGTTGACCTTGACCCCCATCGTGGGGCGCCGCCAGGTGAAGACACCGATGACGACGAGTACCACCAGGAGAATGGGGGTGTAGACGTCGCGAGACATGAGACGAAGCACGCGCACCCCGGCCAGCGCGCCCAGCAACGCGGTGAACGCAGCCCACAGGAAGATTCGCCAGTCCGGGCGTTGCCTGCGAAGGTACGACGCCCCGGCAGTGATGTTTCCCACCACTTGAGCCGTCTTGTTGGTACCGACGACGCTTGCCACCGGAACCTCCCGGGGCAGACTCACCAGCAGCGAGGGCAGCATGATCAATCCACCACCACCAACCACGGCATTGACCCACCCCGCTCCAAAGGCAGCTGCGATCAACCCGATCAGGACAGCGGTCGAGACCATGAATTCCTCTCCCCAGACATGACGTCGGTGCCATGCATTCGGCTGACACTCCTGGACCTGACATTGTGAAGACCGGGCACCCTGGAGCCCAGTGCTGCGGAATCTGGCACCACCTCACAGGCAACCACTCATGGCCACCGACCCGCAACTGGCCACGGTGCAGCGGCAGTCCAATCCCCCACCGGAAGGTGATCGGCTCCCATGCCGTGATGGACCTGACGTCGGGCATCCTGCCGTACAGGACTCCGGTGGGAATTGACCCGTGCCGTGGTGGGCACGGCGCGGCGTCCGATCCGTCCAGCCGGAAAGGTTGTGCGCGACAATCCTCAATCCTCGGATGACGACCCAGAGCGCCCGTCCAAGATGTCCTTGGACGGGCGCTCGTGAGCCGGTCAGGCATCCCCCGTGACTGACCGAGTACCTTGGGTGAATGAGGGGAGATGGGGCAGGAGATCAGGCCCAAGGGTGTGCCAGCAGAAGCTCGGTGTTCTGATCCGTGCTCTTGCCCATACGACGGTTTCCGTGGTGGTCGACAACGCCCAGGTGACGGTCGTTGGCAGCGAACTCACGGTAGAGGCTGGCCAGACCCTCAGGGGTGGTGGTGTCGTAGTCCACCTGGTAGGGGGCATCGGACTCGATCAAGGTGGCGAACAGACTGATCGTGCCGTCGTGGTTGTCGGTGACCTCGAGGATGCGACCCATCTGCGGGAAGTCGACGTGGGAAGCAGTGTTGATCTCCCACCAGCAACGACGTGCATCGCTGAAGTTGCGGTGCGCAACGATGTTGTTGTTGTGGGTGTGACCGTTGACCCAGGCCAGGACGTTCGGGTAGTGCCCCAGCAGGTCGACGAGCTGATTGCCGCCGTGCCGCTTGCCGGTGCCATCCATCGGCGGGATGAGGTTGTTCATCGTCCACGAGGTGTGGTGGCTGAACAGGATGAACATCTGGTCGGAGACCTGGTGGTGACGACGCACACCGAAGTCGTCGTAGTAGGTGGAGCTGCCAGCCCGCAGCACCTGCTTGAGCCACTTCCACTGCACGTCGTCGAGCGAACCGTTGGTGTAACCAGCCCGGTTCGTGGAGTCCATCGAGATGCCAGTGACGCCCGGAGCGATCTGGAAGGTGTAGTAGCCGCGCACGGCGTCGAGGTCGTTCTGGGTGAAGCCGTGACCGGGGGCTGGGGATCCGGCGGGGGCGTTGTCGAGGTGCGCCTTGATGAACTGCGCCGGGGTGAAGGGGCGGCGCTTGGCATCCGGGGTGACGTGCTGGGTGAGCGAGACGGCACGGTTGGTGAGGTCAACCTTCTGACCACCCTTGGTGGCCGTGAGGAAGGCCTGCTTGTCGCGCTCGTCGGCGAAGCCCATGAGCTTCTGGTCACCGGTGTACATGGCCTCCAGCAGGCCCCAGTCGGAGGGCAGGGTGCCTTGGACCGAGTCGTCGTGGTTGCCGAAGACGGCGTACCACGGAATCTGGAGGCCCGGGGAGCTGAACGGCCTCATGATGCGCTCGAAGTAGCGGTCCACCTTGGGGTAGCCGGCCTTCTTGTACATGTCGTTGATGCTGGACTCGGGGTTGTAGTACAGCTTGTCGCCAAAGGTCTGGACGGACTCCCAGCGCTCCTTGGAACCACTGTTGGCGGTCAGGGTACCGCCGGAGAGAATGGTGAGGTACCACTCGAGCTCAATGGTCTCGTGGTTGTCGGTGTTGTCACCGGTGCTCACGACCATGTCGAACTTGCGACCGGTGAACGGTCCACCGGGCAGGGAGTTGATGCGGCGCACCAGGGAGGCAGTGCCCAACGGACCGAGGGGCTCCTGGGGGCGGAAGGCCGGTCCGGTAAGGGGATGCATGAACTCCACTCGCATCGGCGACTGGACGTCGGTGACGTGCAGGTCGGTGACCTGCACGAAGCTGGCCAGTGCGGTACGACGATCGTCGCGTCCGCCCTTGGCCGAGATCATGTCCTCGCGCACGCGCAGCGGGAAACCCTTGTGGGCGACAATGCGCTGGTAGCCGTCATTGCTCGCAGGCAGGCCAACCTGCTCGAGGGTGGTGCCGGCAATGCTGTGAGTACGCTCTGCGGCATGACCGGGGACCACATCGGTGCCCAGGAGAGCTGCAGCAGAGACCAGGGTGGCACCGCCGAGGAAACCACGTCGGCCGATGTTGGTGTTGGTGAGGTGGGTGTCGGGACGATTCTCGGGCATGTTCGTCAAGGCTCTGACTGTCCTTCCATACGCGGAAAACCACATCCGTCAAGCGACTCGAGGTGTCATGGTGCCCATGAGAGGCACCATCGACATCGCGACCCAGCTTGACGAACGGGGTCGGTCTTTTCTGCATACTAGGCAGATGGACCGACCCCGAGGCGTCACCGAGTCATCGAGAAATTGAAGTTCAGGTTACGTTCTGGCAAACAATTCCGAGGGGGCCGGAACACCCCGCCGGTGAATCCATCGCCGACCACGAATTGCGTCAGCCCCGAACCTCGTCGAGAACCTGGGCGACGACGTCGGCCACGGCCACGTCACGACGCTCGGAGCTCCTGCGATCACGAATCTCGACCAAGCCGTCCTTGAGGCCACGCCCGACGACGACGCTGGTCGGCATGCCGAGGATCTCCGCATCGGCGAACTCGACTCCCGGGGATGCCTTGCGATCGTCGAACAGCACCTCCAGGCCTGCCTCCGAGAGCTCGGTGGCGATCCGGGTGGCCTCGGTGCGGATGTCGTCGCCCTTGCCGGTGGCCAGCACGTGCACGTCGAACGGGGCGACGCTGCGCGGCCAGGCCAGGCCCTTGTCGTCACAGGTGTACTCGGCCACGGCGGCCACGGCACGCGAGATTCCCACGCCATAGGAGCCCATCGTCACGGTGACGAGCTTGCCGTTCTGGTCAAGCACCTTGAGCCCCAGCGATTCGGCATATTTGCGGCCGAGCATGAAGATGTGGCCCATCTCGATGCCACGGGCCAGGGTGAGCGGCCCCGAGCCGTCCGGAGCCGGATCACCCTCGCGCACCTCGGCGACGTCGATGACACCGTCGGGGGTGAAGTCGCGCCCGGCAACGAGATCGTAGACGTGTCGTCCGGCCTCATCGGCACCGCTGATCCACACCGTACCGGTGACCACCCGCGGATCGACGAGGTACCTCACCTTCGACTCACTCGTCTCCCCCAGTGCCCGCGGACCGATGTAGCCCTTGACCAGGTGTGGATGGGCGGCAAAGTCCTCGTCGGTGAACGGGACGGCCTCAGCTGGTTCCAGGGCTGCCTCGAGACGCTTCTCGTCGATCTCACGGTCCCCGGGCAGACCGATGGCCAGCGGGTGGGTCGTGCCGTCGGGCTCGATGACCTTGAAGAGGATGTTCTTCAAGGTGTCGTCACCCTGCCAGGCTCGGTCCTCACGCGGATAGCGCTCGTTGGACAGCTGGACCAGGGCATCGATACTCGGCACGTCCGGGGTCTCACGCACCTGCGCCTGCGGAACGTCCGAGAAGTCGAGCGGTTCGGGGGCAGCGACGCGCACGGCCTCGACATTGGCGGCGTACCCACCCGGAGAGCGCACGAAGGTGTCCTCACCGTTCTCGGCGACTGCCAGGAACTCCTCGGAGCGTGACCCACCCATCGGGCCGGACATGGCTCGCACGATGGCATAGTCGAATCCCAACCGGTCGAAGATCCTGATGTAGGCCGCACGATGCTTCTCGTAGGAGGCGGCAAGACCCTCGTCGTCGATGTCGAAGGAGTAGGAGTCCTTCATGACGAATTCGCGGCCACGCAGGATTCCGGCACGTGGTCGCGCCTCGTCGCGGTACTTGTTCTGGATCTGGTAGATCGACAGTGGGAGGTCCTTGTACGAGGAGTACATGTCCTTGACGAGCAGGGTGAACATTTCCTCGTGGGTGGGCCCGAGCAGCAGGTCGGCCCCCTTGCGGTCCTTGAGGCGGAACAGGTTGTCGCCGTACTCGACCCACCGATTGGTCTGCTTGTAGGGCTCCGATGGCAGCAGCGCCGGGAAGTGCACCTCCTGGGAGCCGATGGCCGCCATTTCCTCACGAGCGATGGCCTCGATCCGGCGCAGCACCCGCAGCCCCAACGGCAGCCAGGTGTAGATGCCCGGTGCCGTCCTACGGATGTATCCCGCCCGTACCAGCCAACGGTGGCTGGGCACCTCGGCATCGGCCGGGTCCTCCCGCAGCGTTCGGACGAAGAACTCGCTCATGCGCGTCAACATGTCTGCCTTTCCGGTGGTGCTCGGCCCTCCGCCGCCCTTCGGCGTGACTGTCACCAACCGGGGTGATCCTATCGCCTCCGAACCGATCATCCGGTGCGCAGCCCTCGGCGCAGGACGTCCAGCCGAGAACGCTTCAGTACAGGATGGTCGTCATCGTGCCGATCCGGCGAAAACCAACCGCGTCATAGGTGCCCCGCGCAGCGACATTGAAGTCGTTGACGTACAACGTGACGGTGTGGTGGCGAAGCCTGGCGAGCTGAACCACACCAGCCATGGCGGGGGCGGACAGACGTTGGCCACGCAAGGCGGGATCGAGCCACACCCCCTGGATCTGACAGACCCCGCCCCAGGACAGGGCGACGTCGGACTTCCATCGCACGATGCGATGCTCGTCGAGAATGCCGAAGGTGTCCCCCCGCTGCATCATGGCGAGCATGTGACGACGATATCCGTTGGACGGATCCAGCGGGCTGACGCCCACCTCCTCGGTGTACATGTCGACGGCAGCACGGAAGTACGACTCGAAGTCCTCGAATCCCACGATCCGAACGCGCGGATCAGGCGTGATCGCCGGTGGGGAGTCGATGACGAGCAGGGGCTGGTCCGTGCGTGTGGCACGGGGGTGTCCCCATGCTCGTTCCGACAGATGGGTGAGGTGCTCGTGGAACGGCAGCACGGCTCGTTGGGTACCCATGATCGACGTTGACGTGCGCCACGGCCCCACCCGGGCTGCCAGGGCGGCGAGTACCTCCTCGTCATCGGCAACCGGAACCAGGTTGGACCCGACATGCACCAGGCCGACGAGGTCGTCATGACGGAACGCCCCGTACACCGGGCAGCCCAACCGCGATCGTTTCAGCCCGCCCTGCTGGATGCGATCCAGGAAGAAGAGATTCTCCACCGGGTGGGCACCGAGCAGTGCCAGGGTGTCGGGAAGGTCGTCGTCGTCGAGTGGACGGACTCGAGTCCTCACCTCAGGAAACCGTCACCTCGGGGGCACCGCCCTCGTCGAGCTCTGCCGCCATGAGATGGGCCTCGGAGACCAACGTGTCAACGATCTGGTCCTCGGACACGGTGGTGATGACCTCGCCGTGCTGGAAGATCTTGCCCTTGCCATTTCCGGCTGCCACCCCCAGATCGGCCTCGCGACCCTCCCCGATGCCATTGACGACGCATCCCATGACGGCCACGCGCAATGGAGCGTCGACATCGGCCAATGCGTCGGTGACGTCGTTGGCGAGCTTGAGGACGTCAACCTGGCAGCGACCGCACATCGGACACGAGACGATCTCCAGGCCGCGGGGACGCAGGTTGAGCGACTCGAGGATCTTGACGCCGACCTTGACCTCCTCGACGGGGTCGTCGGACAGCGAGACCCGGATGGTGTCGCCGATACCCTCGGCGAGCAGGTGCCCGAAGGCGACTGCCGACTTGATCGTGCCCTGGAACGCCGGTCCGGCCTCGGTGACGCCCAGGTGCAGGGGGTAGTCGCACTCCTGGGAGAGCAGCTCGTACGCCTTGATCATGACGACCGGATCATGGTGCTTCACCGAAATCTTGAAGTCGTGGAATCCCACCTGCTCGAAGAGGCTCGCCTCCCACAGGGCGGACTCGACCATGGCCTCGGCAGTGGCCGAGCCGTGCTTGGCGAGCAGTCGCGGGTCCAGGGAGCCGGCGTTGACACCGATGCGCAGGCTGGTGCCGTGCTCGTGGGCCGCCTGGCAGATTGCCTCGACCTGGTCGTCGAACTTGCGAATGTTGCCGGGGTTGACGCGCACTGCCCCACAACCGGCTTCGATGGCGGCAAAGACGTACTTGGGCTGGAAGTGAATGTCTGCGATGACCGGGATCGGTGACTTCGCCACGATGGCAGGCAGGGCTGCTGCGTCCTTGTCGGTCGGGCAGGCCACCCGTACGATGTCGCAACCAGCGGCGGTGAGGGCAGCGATCTGCTGCAGGGTGGCCCCGACATCGTGCGTCTTGGTCGTCGTCATGGACTGCACACTGATGGGGGCGTCACCACCGACCAGCACGTCACCGACTTTGATCTGGCGGGTCTTGCGACGCGGTGCCAAGGTCGGGATGGGGGGCGTGGGCATGCCCAGATTGACGGTCATGACGTTCTCCTCGCAAGCGGGTGCGATCCAACATGGCGAGCCTAGTACCTTCTCCACGGCAGTGGTGCAGACCCAGGCGCTGGGAGCCGAAGCGTGGGCCCCGTGATGGTCTGTCGCCGTGGCGTGCAGCCGTGGTGGTATCAGATGCCGAACTCATGGTAACCCGCAGGCGCAACACGTCTGGAGCACCAGAGCCGCCCCACCACGAGTGGCAGAGGCAGCTCTGTGACGAATCAGCCGATGGCGTGATCAGATGATGGCGCCATCAGATGCCGGTGGCCGGCAGGGCCGGTAGATCGGCAGACCCTCCAGGTACGACGGCAGCCTGAGCGGCATCCCCCGACACGTCGTCAGTACCGGTTCCATGTGCCGATGGCGAAGCCCCCGCCGGTGTGGCGCTCGGGGTGCCGGGCGTCCCACCCGCAGTAGCACTGGACTCGTCACCGGGTGTGGCAGGACGAGTCGGCTCCGGGCTCACGGTGGGCTCCGAACTCATCGCGGGCCCGAGGGTAACAGTGGACTCGGGAGTCACCGTGGGGACGGGGAGCACACTGGGCTCATCGCCCGGATCAGGCGTCGGCAACGCAGGCAACGACGGCGAGGCAGACGGGGTCGAGACCGACGGAACCGGGGTGACAGACGGCCCACCAGGCGTCACACTCGGCGTGGCAGGCGACGCAGTGGGCGAAACAGACGGCTCACCACTGGGCGGTGTCGACACCGACGCGCTCGGCTCGACGGACGGGGTCCCACTGGGCTGCGGGGTCGACGCGCCCGGGAACGTGATCCCCACCAGGGCGGGATCGTGGTCCGAGGCAGCCCATGGTCCGCTCGTGTGAAAATCCGTCACATTGTAGTTGCGACGGGAGTACTGCATGGCGATGGACTCGTCGGCATTGATGTCCCACACCCCGGCACCATGGACCATCCTCATGGCCGCCGCGTTGGCGAAGATGTGGTCCAGGGAACCCAGACGTCCACCGTACTGGAAGGTCGACGCGCCAGGAGCGAGCTGCTCGACGACCTCGGTGTATCCAGCATCTTTGATCTTCATGACCGGATCCTCCATGCCGTAGGCGTTGAAATCGCCGAGCAGGAACACCGGCTCGTCGGCGAACTCCTTGGCGCTCCAGCCGAGCAGAGCCTGGGCCTGGGCAGTACGTGAGGGGTTCGACTTGCCCTGACCGGTGCCGTCGTCCTCCCCGGAACCCTTCGACTTGAAGTGATTGGCGACGGCGACGAAGGAGCCCCTGACGTCCTTGGCCACGAACTTCTGGGCCAGTGGCTGACGGGCATTGGCGTAGGCATCATCCATGAGGATGAGCGATGGTCCCTCCGGGCGCACCGAGTCGAGTCGGTAGATGAACGCGGTGCGGATGACGTCCTCATGGGGCGGCACGACGGTCGGCGAGGCGACGTAGCCCCAGACCTGGGAACCAGCAGCCTTGTTGAGCTCGTCCACCAGATGGGCCAGGGCCTTGTCACGAGGCTGACCGGGCAGGTAGGTGATGGATGCGGAGTTCTCCACCTCCATGAGCGCGACGACGTCGGCGTCCAGACCGTTGATGGCCGTGACGATCTTGGCCTGCTGGTCGTGGAACGCCTCTCGGGTGTAGGCACCGCGCACCGTGCAGAAATTGGCGGTGACCGGCGTACCGGTGCGATCCGTGTAGGCCTTGCAGCCGTCCTCGTCCTTGCCCAGGTCGGTGAAGTAGTTGAGCACGTTGAAGCTGGCGAGTTTGAGATCGGAGTCGAAACTCGGGGCCTTGGCCGGACGATCGTTGGTGGTGGTGATCGGACTGTGGGGCGACTGGGCGCCCGAGACCATGCCAGTGGGCTGGAAGTTCCACCCGAACCGGTAGTCCATGATCACCGGCTTGGTGAAGCCCACGTGGGAGCCGGTACGCATCGGTGTGTCCTGGGACAGGTACGGCAGCGGGGAGTTCTTGGCCTCGTCGTTGGTCTGGTAGTTCCAGCTCGCACCGTCGTCCAGATTGATGGATCGGGCACGGTTCTCGTCCTCGACCTTCTTGGCATCCTCACCGGGACGGGCCACCTCGGTACCTTGGTACAGCGGCTCAGTGCCGAAGGCGAGGCCAACGGTGCCGAACTGGTTGAGCTGGTAATTGTTGGAGATGGTGTAGGTGCCCTGTGGCTCCACGAGCATGGACTCATACGCCTCACGCTGCGCATCGGTGCGCGGCAGGGCTGCGAGTTTCACTGGCTTGACGTCGGCACAGCCCTTGGTCTCGGTGACGCTCGTCCCATTGATCTCGGTGAGGCCGTTGAACTCCGAGACCTCACCGGAGACGACGACGCACTGACCTGCGGTGTAGGCGCTGGCGGCCTTGGCGGAGTGGACGAAGATGCCGTCGGAGGCATCGGTCGGGGTCTTGGCCACACCACCAGTTCCGGGGGTCTGGATGTAGAGACCATTGAACCCGCCCTTGGGGTAGGCGGCGGTGATGACACCCGTGGTGGTCACGACCTTGCCGACCATCGGGCTGGTGTCGGTGGTGCCCTGGATGTCGGCGATGCTCGTCTGGCCGGCCGGGGTCTCGGAGGCAGTGGGGGTCGCAGAACCGCTCGGGGTGGGGCTGGCCGTCTGGTCAGGAGTGCCTGGCGTGCTGGGAGCCGGTGTGCTGGCGGAGTTCATCGGGCTGGGAGTGCCGATGACGAAGTCCGCGGAGTTGTCGTCGGTGTCCTCGAGGCCACCCCGCTGGGCCGAGGTGGTGTTCGACAATGCCTTGGTCGGTTTTCCCTCGGCCTTGGCGGCGGCACCGTAGCCGACGAGGTCGACGACCGTGCCGTCCGGGCCGACCAGCTGCACCGATCCCTTGGTGCCACTCATGTTGGCACCGCAGGTGGCATCCGGGGTGGGCAGTGCCTGGGTACCACCGGCTCCCTTGGCCTGCTGGACGAGGAAGTGACCGCCGGGACCGACCGACCCGCTCAACGTGCACCTGTTTCCGCGATTGCCGGTGGCTCCGTAGTACTCCACGACGTACCCGTCCAGCGAGATCGTCTCGGAGGTGGGATTGACGAGCTCGACGAAGTCGTGGGTGAGGGTGGCTCCACTGTTGCCACCGCCACCGTAGACCTCATTGATGAGTAGGTGGGGAGCTGGGCCGGCATTGGCACTTGGTACGAGCAGACCGGCACATGCGAGGGCCGAGGTCGTCACCGCGGCGATACCGGTCAGCACCCGGCGCATACGGCCAGAGGTGTTCATCATCGGGTACTCCAGGGGTAGAGCTTTTCAGCCGCAGAGACACGGCCACAGCACACTTTGCCCCTTCACACGCCAGTCCATCCAATGATTACCGGCCCTTCACCTGTCATACACCCGAAGGACCCCGAAACGTCACGAAGTGCATCCGCAACCGCACGCGTTCCGAAGCACCGCCCGGGTGAGCGACGCCATTCAGAACAGCCGTACCGGGCTGACGAGGTCGGCAATGATGAGGATGATGCCCATGACCAACAGTGCTCCGCCGATCACCCACGCCACCGGAAGCATCATGGCGGTGTCGGCTGGACCGGGATCGGGCCTGCCCAGCACCCGGAAGACACCGCGCTTGATCCACTCGTAGATCGCCCCGGCAATGTGTCCACCGTCCATCGGGGGCAGCGGGATGACGTTGAGCCAGAACAGGAAGAGGTTGAGACCACCCAGCAGGCTCGCCCCGAACGCCACCTTGTCCCCCGTCGTGAGCTGGTCGTTGGCAGCAACGTCACCTGCCACCACGGAGGCCCCGACGATGCTCATCGGGCTGTTGACATCCCGTGCCTTCCCGGTGACGACGTCGGAGGCGACGTTCCACGTGAGTACCGGCAGACGCACCAGCGCGTGCAGGGACTGCTTGGACATCTGCCACATCTCGGAGACGGTGTCACCCGGCCCGGAGTGCACGACGACGGCCTGCGGCATGAATCCCATGAACCCGGCCTCGACGGTGCGGGTCGGGTCCAAACGGTCGCGCACGGTGTTGGTGACGGTGTTGACGGTGGGCAGGGTACGTCGCTGGCCGTCCCGGACGATGACGAGGGTGGCCGGCTGGTCGGTGTTGGCCCGGATGAGATCGGAGAGCTGTTCCCACGACGTCACCTCGACACCGTTGAACGAGACGACCTCGTCACCTGGCTGCAGACCCATCCGGTGGGCCGGCGTCTCGGGATCATTCGCGGTGCACGACCGCGACGGGTCGCTGGTGCTCAGCACGCACTCGTTGACTGCCGCCACACTCGTCGTCTGAGCTGGACGCCCGGCGATGCCGAACACACCCCAGAACAGCAGGAAGGCCAGCAGTAGATTGGTGAGGATTCCACCGCTCATGACGACCAGACGCTGCCACACCGGTTTGTCGCAGAACAGACGCCCCCGGTCCTGCGGGGTGATCTCCTCGCTCTCGGCCTGCCGGGCCTGGTCGGCAACCCTCGTCAACCACGTACTGCGCCGATGGATGACGTCGACCGGATACATGCCGATGATCTTGGTGTAGCCCCCGAACGGCAGCCACTTGAAGCCGTAGGTGGTCTCGCCCCGCCGCGTCGACCAGATGGTCGTCCCGAAACCGGCGAAGAATTCGGTGGCCTTCATCCCGAACAGTTTCGCCGGGATGAAGTGGCCAGCCTCGTGCAGCAGCACTGAGACGATGATGAGACCGAAGAAGACGACTCCGCCCAGGATCGAGACGAAGACGTTCACGAGTGGGTCCTGTGCTGCACGCAGAGTTCTGCGGCACGTTCGCGACCCCACGTGTCGGCAGCCAGGACGTCGTCGAGACTCACATGGGCATCGTCGACGTGGCCCTGGGCAAGGTGCTCGTCGACCGCCTCGGTGATGATGTCGGTGATGTCGGTGAACCCGATCTCGCCACGGCAGAAGGCGTCGACGCAGGACTCGTTGGCGGCATTGAAGACGGCTGGTGCCGTCCCGGCGGCCTTGCCGGCTCGTCGGGCCAGTTCCACCGCACCGAAGGTCTCGGAATCCAATGGTTCAAAGGTCCATGAGGCGGCCTGGGTCCAGTCGCAGCCGGCGGCGGCATCGGGGAGACGATCCGGCCAGGTGAGTCCCAGGGCAATGGGCAGCCGCATGTCCGGCGGGGAGGCCTGGGCAATCGTCGCTCCGTCGCAGAACTCGACCATGGAGTGCACCACCGACTGCGGATGGACCACCACGGTGATGTCGTCGAGGTCGACGTCGTAGAGCAGGGCGGCCTCGAGCAACTCCAGCCCCTTGTTCACCAAGGTTGCGGAGTTGATGGTGATGACCCGCCCCATGTTCCAGGTGGGGTGCTTGAGGGCATCGGCAGCTGTGACGTGGGCCAACTCGGCACGAGTACGCCCACGGAACGGTCCGCCAGAGGCAGTGAGGATGAGACGACGCACCTCGCTGCGCCGTCCGCCACGCAGGCACTGGGCGAAGGCCGAGTGCTCGGAGTCGACGGCAACCATCTGCCCCGGTGCGGCCGCCTGGGTGACGAGCCCTCCGCCGATGACCAAGGACTCCTTGTTGGCCAGGGCCAGGGTGGTCCCTGCCTCGAGGGTGGCCATCGTCGCGAGTAGGCCGGCAGCGCCGGTGATGGCATTGCAGACGGTGTCGGCCGGACGGCCGGCAAGTTCGGCGGACGCCCCCGGGCCGGCCAGCACCTCCACCTCATGGAGTCTGACACCGCAGCTGTTGGCATGACGGTGCAACGCGGCACGGAACTCCTCAGCCAGTTCCTCACGTGGCAGGGCGACGACGGGGACGTGAAAGTCCACCGTCTGCCGGGCCAGCAACTCCAACTGGGAGCCACCGGCTGCCAGACCAACCACCCGGAACTGATCGGTACGCGAACTGATGACGTCGAGTGTCTGGGTGCCGATCGATCCGGTTGACCCCAGGATGATGACCTTCTTCACCCATCCAGTTTTCCATGAATCATCACCAGACCAACACCAGCCGGGCGGGAAGCAGCCCATACGGCGCTCCTCGCCCCTCGTCGATCAGACGATGCCCTGGGCGATGACGGCGTCCGCCACCTTGATGAAACCGGCGATGTTGGCACCCACGACGTAGTCCCCCGGATGTCCGTAGAGATCAGCCGTCTGGATGCAGTTGTCGTGGATGTCGTCCATGATCTGCTGCAGTCGAGCCTCGGTGTCCTCGAAGCTCCACGAGTCCCGAGCGGCGTTCTGCTGCATCTCCAGGGCCGAGGTCGCCACACCACCGGCATTGGCCGCCTTGCCCGGTGCGAACAGCACTGATGCCTTCTGGAAGGCTCGCGCCGCCTCGGGGGTGGACGGCATGTTCGCCCCCTCGGCGACGGCGATCACACCATTGCGGATGAGGGTCGCAGCTGCATCCCCGTCGAGCTCGTTCTGGGTGGCACAGGGCAGGGCGATGTCCACCGGCACGTCCCAGATGGATCCAGAGGTGTGGAAGGTGGCGCTGTCACGACGTGCCGCGTACTCGCTGATGCGTGCCCGCTCCACCTCCTTGACCTGCTTGAGCAGGGCGACGTCAACACCCTTCTCGTCGATGACATAACCGCTGGAGTCCGAGCAGGCCACGACGGTGGCACCGAGGGCCTGTGCCTTCTCCACGGCATGGATGGCGACATTTCCCGATCCGGAGACGGTGACCCGCATGCCGTCGAGATCCTTGCCAGCCTGCTGCAACATTCTCTGGGTGAAGAACACCACGCCGTAGCCGGTGGCCTCGGTACGCACCAGGGAACCACCCCAGGTGAGACCCTTGCCGGTGAGCACACCGGACTCGTGGCGATTGGTGATGCGCTTGTACTGACCGAACAGGTAACCGATCTCGCGCATGCCCACGCCGATGTCGCCGGCGGGAACGTCGGTGCACTCGCCGACGTGACGGTACAGCTCGGTCATGAACGACTGGCAGAACCTCATGATCTCGCCCTCGGAGGCCTGGTGCGGATCGAAGTCCGAACCGCCCTTCGCGCCGCCGATGGGAAGTCCGGTGAGGGAGTTCTTGAAGATCTGCTCGAATCCGAGGAACTTGATGATTCCCAGATTCACCGACTCGCGGAACCTCAGGCCACCCTTGTACGGGCCGAGCACCGAGGAGTACTCCACGCGGAAACCGCGATTGATACGAACCCGACCCGAATCGTCCACCCAGGGAACTCGGAAGATGATCTGCCGTTCCGGTTCACAGATGCGTGAGAGCACTGCCCCCTCGACGTACTGCGGGTTCTTGCGAAGCACAGGACCAAGCGACTCGAAGACCTCGAAGACGGCCTGGTGGAACTCAGCCTCTCCGGGGTTGCGTCGTAAAACGTTCTGGTAAACGTTCTCCAGCTGGGAATCCATCGGGCCTCCTGAGAATTGATGATCTGTACCACCATTTTTCCACCGTCGGCAAAACGGCCGCTGGACGTCCGCATTTCGGGTCGGGATGACACCGGGGCGCACACTGTGGCCCTGTGAGATCGCCAGCCCGCTTCCGCCTCTCCCACCGACTCGCACTGCCCGACCAACCGGGCTGCCCCACCGATCGGGCCGTGTCGTGCCGGGCATGACCAGCCACGTCTTGCGCTCTGCGGCCAGATCCGTGCCCGGGTCACTGGCCAGCAGCACTCGAGCATCGCTTCCAACCACTCAACCCCGGTGGTCCGACCTCGTCCGCGTGTCAGTGTGAGCGCACTACCGTGGTGGTCATGAGCAGTGCAGAAGTGGTTGAGGTGACGACCGAGGTTTTCGACGAACTGGCAGCAGCGGGATGCCGTCCCCACCGGCTCCTGGTCTGCCAGCACGGACGTCTGCTCGCAGCATGCCGGAACGCCCCGTGGCAGAAGCACCAGCCGTCACTGGTGTACTCGGTGTCCAAGACGTTCACCTCCATGGCCGTGGGCATCGCGGTCGACGAGGGGCATTTCGGATATCTCGACCGTCTGGTCGACCTGTGGCCGAAGATCCTGCCCGAACAGCTGGGGAAGGTGGCCAGCCAGATCCGGGTACGCGACCTGCTCACCATGTCTTCCGGGCACAGCCCGGAACAGACCGAGCAACTGCTGGCACGCAACCACCCACCCGCGGAGTCGTCGGTGGCGGACTTCCTGGCCACCGAGCCGCTCAGCCGTCCAGGCACCGACTTCGCCTACAACAATCTGGCAAGTTGGATCCTGGGACGCCTCGTCACCCGACACACCGGACGCACCGTCGTCGACCTGGTGGACCAGCACGTCCTCGCTCCCCTGGAGATCACCGAATACTCCTGGCAGCGTGATCTGGACGGCCAGGTGCTGGGCTACAGCGGTCTCCACATCGACGCCTCGGACCTGCTCAAGGTGGGACAACTGCTGCTCGACGACGGCATTCACCACGGCGCGCGGCTACTCCCAGCGGAGTGGATCGACATGCACCGACGCACCCAGGTGAGGACGGACGGCAACGCTGGCCCGGACTGGGCACTGGGCTATGGCTGGCAGGTGTGGACCTCACAGCACGGCTACCGACTGGACGGGGCCTTCGGCCAGTACGTCCTGGTGCTCCCCGAGCAGGACGCCGTCATCGTCTCGACGAACAACTGTCCGGCAGCAGGCCCGGGAGCGATCCAGACCGTGTTGAGCACGATGTGGCAACGCCTCGTCCCAGCCCTGGACAGGACGGCACACAGCGACCCCGAACCAGACGATGCGGATCACACCCTGGCGGACGACGACGTCACAGAGGTGGTACGCACGATCCCCACCATCGACGGGGATTTCGACCCAGTCCGCTCGGTGCAGACCATGCTGGAGGGTGGTCATCTTGTCGTGGCCCCCGGACAGAACGGGTGGAACCTCACCTGGACGTTTCCCGACGACAGAACCCTGCGGGTGCGGGTGGGACACCAGCGTTGGGAACACACCCGCTGCGCGCTGCCGCCCCAGTCGTCGACCGGTGGCGCCGAGGGTCTGCTGGACGTGGCCTGCTGCGGGGGATGGACTGCAGCGGGACTCGTCATCGATCTTGCCGTGGTCTCCAGCCCGCACACCCTGCGTCTGGTACTGGGTGACGAGCCGTGCGCCACATGGGACTCAGAGCCGCTGGGTGACCAGACGTTGTGGTCCCTGGTACGCCCCGTGTGAACATGCCCCGTGTGACGGCCGCATCGTGCAGGAGTCGGGAACCGCCAGTCACGTGCACCGGTCGCCCGGGATCGCACGGAGCACAGCCATGCCAGGAGCGACAGAACACCTTCTGCGGGTTTTCCGGGCCAAGGCCGCCACGCGAGTCACTCACACCCCGAGTTCGTCGACGCGCCCCTTGGCTGCCAGCTGGCCACACGCCCCGTCGATGTCGGAGCCACGGGTGTCGCGCACCGTCACTGGAATCTTCCACCGTTCCAGGGTGGCGACGAAGGCGTCCTGGTCCTCCTGACGCGAAGCCGTCCACCGCGACCCGGGCGTCGGGTTGAGGGGGATGAGATTGACGTGCGCCCAGTTCCAGTCGCCCCGACGCCGCAGCTGTCTGGCCAGCACGGCAGCGCGATCGGCCTGGTCGTTGATGTCACGCATCAGTGCATACTCGATCGACACTCGTCGTTTCGTGGTCTCGGCATACTGGAACGCCGCATCGAGCAGGTCGTCGACCTTCCAGCGCTTGTTGGCGGGAATGAGCTCGTCACGAAGTTCGTCGTCGGGGGCGTGCAGCGACACGGCGAGGGTGACCGGCAGGCCTTCCTCGGTGAGCGCCCGAATGCGCGGCACCAGTCCGACCGTCGAGATCGTCAGGGCCCGGGCGCTCATCCCGACACCTCCTGGGGTGGGGGTGGTGAGGGTTCGCACTGCGTGCAGCACCGATTTGTAGTTGGCCATCGGTTCGCCCATGCCCATGAAGACGATGTTGTGCACCCGCTCACGTGCACCCCGCACTCCCCCGGCCGCGATGAGACGGTTGGCTGCAAGCACCTGGGTGACGATCTCGGAGGCCAGCATGTTGCGCTGGATACCGCCCTGGCCCGTCGCACAGAACGGGCAGGCCATGCCGCACCCGGCCTGGGAGGAGATGCACAGCGTGGTGCGTGCCGCAGAGTGCCGAGTGGCCGGGTAGTGCATGAGCACCGATTCGACCAGCGCCCCACCGATGAGACGCCACAAGGTCTTGACGGTCGTACCGCGATCGGCGCTCTGCTGGGAGACCTGGGTGATCATGGTGGGGAACCAGGCCTCGGCGATCCGGGCCCGAGCGTCCTTGGGAAGGTCCGTCCACTCGGTGGGGTCGATCTCCCATCGTTCGAAGACGTGGGAGTTGATCTGCTTGGCACGGAAGGCCGGCAGGCCAAGGTCCTTGACGGCTTGGACCCGTTGGTCGTCGGTGAGGTCGATCCAGTGCTTGCGCGGCATCCGACGTGCTGGCGACTTGACGACGACCGGCCGCTGTTTTCCTGGTTCGGCCAAGGGTGTCTCGGGCAGGGCGAGGCCGAGTCGCGACGTGGTGGGGCGTGCATCGTGGGTCATGGAACCATCCTCGTCATCGACACCGGACGTGGCAACCGGACAAGAACGTCAGCGGCATCACACCGGTGATCGCACGTCGTGGTGCTGCTCGTACCTCGTCACGTGTGTGGCGGGTGAGAGACGATGATGCCTCCTGCGCACATGGTCGGGGCGACAGGACTCGAACCTGCGGTCTCCTGCTCCCAAAGCAGGCGCGCTAGCCACTACGCTACGCCCCGTTGACCTGCCCAGCTTACTGGATCGGGCCGCGTTGTGCGAATTGCCAGGAGCTCATGATTTCCGGGCGACCCAGCCGGGCCCGTCCGGAACATGGTCTGGCACGCTCACACCCTGCGAGGTCTGACCAGCGGGAAGGCAATCGTCTCGCGGATGGATGCCCCGGTGAGCATCATGACGAGCCGGTCCAGTCCCATGCCCATGCCTCCCGACGGGGGCATCGCATATTCCAGTGCCTCCAGGAAGTCCTCGTCGAGTTCCATTGCCTCGAGGTCACCACCAGCGGCTCGCAACGACTGGGCAGTGAATCGTTCCCGCTGGATCACCGGGTCGACGAGCTCGGTGTAGGCCGTGGCCACCTCCGAGCCCAGGACGATGAGGTCCCACTTCTCGGCAAGCCGCGGATCGTCACGGTGCTGACGAGTCAGCGGGGAGACCTCGGTGGGAAAGTCACAGTAGAACGTCGGCTCGACGGTGGTGCGTTCGCTGAGGTGCTCGTGCAGCTCCAGTACGACGTCACCGCGGGAGGCGGACGGCTTGACGGGAATGCCGAGCCTCTTGGCGTGGGCGACGAGTTGCCCCCGGGACGTGTCGGCACTCACCTCCTCACCCAGCGCCTGCGACAGTGCCTCGTTGACGGTGACGACTCGCCACGGTGCGGCCAGGTCGAACTCGTGACGCATTCCCTGTCGATCAACCCCATGGACCATCGTCGTGCCCAGTGCTGCGGTGGCAGCACGACGAATCATCTGGGCGGTGAGTTCGCGCATCTGGGCATAATCACCATATGCCTGGTATGCCTCGAGCATGGTGAACTCCGGGTTGTGGGTGGCGTCGGCCCCTTCATTGCGGAAATTGCGTCCGATCTCGAACACCCTGCCCACACCGCCGACCATGAGTCGCTTGAGGTACAGCTCCGGGGCGATACGCAGGTACAGATCAGTGTCGTAGGCATTGATGTGGGTGCGGAACGGCCGGGCATTCGCCCCGCCGTGAATGGTTTGCAGGATCGGGGTCTCGACCTCGAGGAAGTCATGGGAGAGCAAGGTCTCCCGTACTGCCCGAATCGCCCGGGACCGTGCCACGAGCTGATCGCGAGAACTCGGGTTGACGATGAGGTCGAGGTAGCGGCGTCGCACCTTGGACTCGGGGTCCGTGAGACCGTCACGCCGGTTGGGCAGTGGGCGCAGCGACTTGGCCGAGACCTTCCAGTGCTCGGCCAACAGGCTCGTCGTGCCATTGCGTGACCTGCCGATCGTCCCGGAGACGACGAGGTGATCCCCCAGGGAGAGTTGACTGCGCAGTCGTTGCATGGATCGGGCACCCAAGGTCGCCTCCTCGAGCAGCACCTGACACTGCCCCGACCAGTCGGCCATGTCGCAGAAGACCACTCCTCCATGGTCACGTGCCGCCACGACTCGGCCACTGAGGCTCATCTGCTCACCCATCGCCGCATGCGCCACATCGCCCGGGGCATGGTCGGGGGTGCAGTCGGGAGGGTAGGGCTGGACGCCGGCATCAAGCATGTGCTGGCGAGTCGCCATCCGTACCCGCATCTGCTCGGGCAGCAGACGCTGCGGCAGCGATGGCGCATCGGCCCGGGAGCTCAGGAAGGCAGCGATCTCGGGATGTTCCTCGGAACGGTAGATGGGTTGTTGTTCGGGCGGGACACCCCGGTAGAGCCAGCGCGGGATGTCGAGTTGCCCCTCGGCAATGCCCATGGCCAGCCCCACCTGTGCCAGATCTGCCGTCACCGGGAAGACGAGGTACCGGGGCTGCCAACTGGGCAGGTACTTGACGTTGGAGTGGTAGAGCTGTTCGATCTGGAACCACCGTGACGCCGTACCGACCAGCCGGCGGTTGAGACGATGCACCATGAGGGCGCCGACCTGGTCACCCTGTTCGATCATCTCGCGCAGCACGGCGAAGTTGAGTGAGACTCGATGAATGCCCATCTCACGCCCAGCAGCCATGAGACCGGCGACCATGAGTTCGGTGACGCCGTTGTCGGCCTTCTGCAGATCACGTCGCATGACGTCGAGACTGAGGCCGTCGGGGCCCCAGGGCACGAAGGAGAGCAGCGCTGCAGTGCGTCCTGCCATCGGCCCGTCCATCGGGTACAACGCCTCGACCATCACCGAACGCCCGTCCAATGGGTCCCCCAGTCGGGACAGGGCCATGGAGAATCCACGTTCATCGCCGTTGCGACGCCACAGGTCGGCCAGGGCGATGAGGTGGGCGAGTTCCTGCGGATCGATCTCGTCATGGCGTCGCACCCGAGTCGTGTAGCCAGCTCGGCGCAACCGGTTGACGCTGGTGCGCACCGATTTCATCTCCGGAGCTTCCAGGGTGAAACTCTGCGGCGACAGGATGGCTTCATCGCCGATGCGCACTGCTCGCAGGCCCGCCCGCTGCCATGCAAGGGTGCCTTGTTCGGAGGTACCCAGCACAGCAGGCGTCCATCCGTTGGAATGAGCCATGTCCATGAAGGCCGAGATTGCCCCAGACCACTGTCCCCGCGGTCCGATGGGGTCCCCGGAGGCCAGGGCCACGCCCAGTTCGGCGCGGTAGCAGATCGCTGCCCGGCGATTCTCGGAGAAGATGGCTGCCTTGTCACGCCGCAACGAGAAGTATCCCAGCGAGTCAGCCGGGTTCTGTGCCAGCAGACGACGCAGCTCCAGTTCCTCGTCGATGTCGATGAATCTGATGTCGTGCTGGGACCGCATGAGGACGATGAGCGCCGCAACCACTGCCACGGCCATGAGGAAACTCACGATGCGGAACAGCCATCCGGGCATCGTCGCGTCCACCGGGACAATGCCCGGAATGTTGGTGAGATGTTCGAGCAGGGTGAGCAGCCGGGACGTGGGGCTGTCGGTGACACCTGCTGCCGAACTCATGGCCCACCCGGCTGCGAGCGAGACGAGGACACCGACGAGGGCGACGAGTACCGCCCGGTTGAAGTTCCGCCTGGCCACCCGGGCCACGAAATCATGTCGGTCGGCGATGAGCAGGCAGAGTATGGCACCAATGCTCACCACATTGAACAGGTACTCGGCGAAACAGTAGTCGGACACGTAGTCCGTGGGCCGCCCGGAGGCCACCTCGATGACGAGGGCAGCGACGTAACCCCAGGTGATGAGCCAGCGCACCAGGAAACCCGCCACGCACACCCACCAGGCGATTCTCCTGCGTTGCTTGAGGGAGAACGAGAAGATGACGAGCAGGACAGCCGTCAACCAGCCCGATCCTTCGATGGGGAACACGAGAATCGTGAATGCCCGAACGAGCCCGTCAAGCCACCAGGTTCGGCGGAAGAGCAACGCGAGGATCAACAGTGCAGCCCCGACACCCATGAGTCTGGGCACCAAGGAAGCCGCATGGGGTCTGCTGTGACGAGTGAATGGCACGATGCATACTTTGCCAGCAAATACCGGTAATTCCACACCGAGGACTGGCTGGGAGAACCGATCTCCTCCATCTGGATCACCGGGCAGGAGGATCGATCCGGTTCACCACGTGAGCAGGGCCAGGACGGCGTCGTCGAGATGCTCGACGGCCAGTAGGCGACGTCTCGCTCGATCCCGCATGACGCCGATCGGTTCACCGAAGGGTTGATGCAGGCCGGGCCACACCGAGGTCACCGCCAGCGCCCAGGCCGTCACCTCGAGGGGCACCTGACCATCCCTGGCCATCAACGGCCCCGGGTTGACGGCCGGGACGACCTCCCCCAACAACCATGCGGCATGGTTGGCACGTGGGCCGACGGTGGCAGGTGGCGTGAGCCACAGGTCACGTTCCGCCGCTGCCAGCACGGCCGCCCAGTCAGGACTGTCCACATGGTCGGTGGACGGATCGCGTGGGATCCGTGGGTCGCAGTTCTCGGCATCGCCGGCACCCGAGCGCCGGGGACGGTCGCTGATCGGTTCGGCCAGATGTGCCGGATCTCGACCCGGGCCACTCACCGAGGCGGCGGTGTCCATCGCATCGTCCGGACCGGGGCGGCCGGTCGCCGCCCTGACACTGGCCATCAGCGCCTGGGACATGAGTGCCCCCGGCGAACCCCGATCAAGGTGTTGACAGGCACGTTCTGCCGTGTCCCACAGCTCGTCGTCAGCGAGGGACCAGGAGGCCTGGCATCCTGCGCAGGTGGCCAGGACATGATCGCCCCGAAGACTGGCAGTGCCGCTGTGGTCATCTCGTCTCGCCAGCACGTTCTCCACGATCTCGCGTGCGAGCAACAGGCCGTCATGATCGACGAGTCCCTGCAGGCTGGCCCAGGTGAGAAGCCACGCCGCGCCGCCGCTGGCGCGACGCGGATCAGCAGATGTGAGGAGCTCGTGGGCCCGGGCCGTCACCCTGGCGGCCAGGCTCGGGGCCGACCCCACGTCGAGCAGGACGTCGCCGCTGGCGCGATGCATCTCGAGTCGGTGCATGCCCGGCGGAACGGTGACCTGCTCCGAGGCCATCTCGTCACCGTCCAGCAGGATCGCCGAATCCGGGTCGCAGAGATCGATGACACTGCCCATCTCGACGACCAGGCTCGCAGGCAACCAGCCGGGCAGCATGGCTCGCACCCGTGCCACGTCCGGCACCACCTCACCGCGCCAGGATGCGAGCAGCGGGTGATCGGGGCTCACCTGCACCGTTGGGCCCCACAGCGACACTCCTCCATCGGCCAAGCCCGCCCGGCCGGCCTGCTCGGTCCACACGAGGAGTTCACTGCCCACGCGAGCAACGACACAGCCACGTGATCCGGCTGGCCACACCTGCACGGGTTCATCGACGTCGAAGCACCACCGGGGACCGGGAACCCGTACTGGGCCGGGTCCATCGGCCTTGAGCACGACGCGCAGGGTGAGGCCGGGATCCACGCCGACACGTGAGACGAGGCTCGCGCCGGCTGGATGGTGCCAGCGACACACCCGTTCTGCGAACTCGGTCTCGTCGCTCACCAGTTCCCATCCTGGTGCGACGACCCGACTGGTGCGTTCATCCCAGGGCGGAAGCTGCGGACTCTCGGACTGACTCATCGGCTCCTCCCCGGGGTTCAGTGATGTCTGCGCTGGCAGCGCGGGCACCAGAACAGGTGGCGTCCGGCCACGGTACGTTGCTCGATCGGGGTGTCACAGACCAGGCAGTGTTGCCCAACTCGTCGGTACACGTAGACCTCCCCGCCGTGCCGGTCGACCCGTGCAGGGCGTCCCATGGCCTGCGGGGTGTGCTCGGGGCGCACCGTGTCGATACGTCCGCTGGCCACCCCGGCGCGCATGAGCACGACGAGATCGTCCCAGATGGCGTGAAACGTGGCTGCTCTGAGATCACGGCCAGGCGTGGCAGGGTCGATTCGATGCCGAAAGAGCACCTCGGCGCGGTAGATGTTGCCCACCCCTGCGGTGATCGACTGGTCCATGAGCAGTTCGGCGATGGACCTACCACTGGCTCGTACCCGACGCCACGGGACCGTCCAGTCCGCGTCGTCTCGGATGGGGTCGGCACCCAGGCGTTCCCGCACCCGGCGCCAGGCTGCTTCGTCGAGCAGTTCACAGGTCTGGGGGGCCACGCAGATCTGCATCCGTGGCACCATCACCGATGCGCAGTCGCACCTGACCTCGTACCGGGGCGTGCGGGGCCAGGGAGAACTTGCCGATGAGCCCCAGATGGATGTGGATGAGGTGTTCTGCCGAACGGTCGATGTCGATGACGAGATGCTTTCCCCAGGCGTGCGCTGCGCGCAGGACCTCACCGTCCAGCACGGCTGCCTCGGCAGCGAACCTGCCCTGTGGGGAGCTCACCTGGACGGGCCGACCGGCAAAGGCGTCGTTGAGCGCACCAGCAAGACGATGAATGACGTGACCCTCCGGCACGAGACCCTCCCCGATGGTTGAGCTGAGGTTCCAGTATGACCCATGGGAAAAAGACGTGGTCGGAAACTGACTGCCGCCCCCGTCGTGGTGAAATGGCACGGTGAGCAAGAAGAACCGCGGCAAGACCTCCCGTCCCCAGGGCCAGAAGACGAATCCCGACACGGTCCGACAGCAGCAGGAGGGACACTCCCGACCTGGGAGTCCTCGTCAGAAGCACGGGCGCGGCACAGCAGCCCCCAACCATGCCGGGAATTCCCGCGCGGCACGACGTGAGAACCCCACCTCCCCCGGCCGGCGACGCCACGGCCCAGTGGTCAACGGTCTGCGGGCGCTGCGCAGCCGAGAGCTCAAACCCTGGTCCCGGCGCGAGAGGACGTCAGGATCGGCCATGCCGGCCAAGGGCAAGGAGTGGGACCACATCCTGGCAGACCTGCGCCGCCGTGCCGAGGGAAGTGCGGTCACAGCCGACCCGTCTGCTCCCAGGTCGTCAACTCATCGATCCGACGCTGGTGACGCTCCTCACCGGTGAACTCGGTGGTGAGGAACACCTCGACCATCTGCCAGGCCTCCTCGTGGGACTGCATGCGTCCCCCGAGGCTCAACACATTGGCGTCGTTGTGCTCGCGGGCCAGCCGGGCGATCTCGGTGTTGTAGGCCAGCGCGGCACGAATTCCCGTGACCTTGTTCGCGGCGATCTGCTCACCATTGCCCGACCCGCCGAGTACCAGCCCCAGTGATCCGGCGTCATCGACGACGGCCTGGGCAGCAGGGATGCAGAACCGTGGGTAGTCGTCCTGGGAGTCGTACTCGTGAGCTCCGTGGTCGGCGACCTCGTACCCAGCGTCCTGCAGACGGGTGACGAGGTACTCCTTGAGCTCGTACGCAGCGTGATCGGTGCCGATGTGGACTCGTGTGGGATGGAAAACCATGATGCCATACTGTCACCTGCACCACATCCGCGGCGGCGCGGGACGGCCATTTCCGGTCCGGACGCTGCTGGCGTGGGGCGGGAGGATCGGGATTCGTGCCCCGGTGGAATGTGCCCTTCAGCAGGCAATTCACCTCAATTCATGTGTGGGGGTGACGCCGAGAGACTACTTTTGTGGTCATGACAACTGCTGAAACAGGTCACTTCCACCAGCTTCCCGAGCAGTATCGATTCGCCCTCGTCGACGCCAATGGTGAGCCCACCGAGCAGTGCCGGAACCACCTGCGCGCCATCTCCATGGGATTTCACTACGCCGCGCCCGACGAGGATGGGTATGCCCAATATGCCAAGGATTCGGCTGGGGCACGGCTGCGCGAGGTCCGCGAGGTGGAACCCAGCGGGGAACTTCCCGGGCTACCGATTGCGACCCTCACCGGCTACGACCAGACCGTCAACACCGGCCACGGACACCTGGAATCGGCAGAGTTCATCACCGACGTCACGGTGCGTGCCACTCATCGCAGGCGCGGGCTGCTGCGCTCCCTCATGACGTACGAACTCGACCAGGCACGCCAGGCCGGCAAGACCTTTGCCGCCCTCACCGCCACCGAGGGAAGCATCTACGGACGCTACGGGTTCGGCATCGCCACCCAGGCGATGAGCGTCGAGGTGACGAAGGGACGCAACTTCTCCCTGCCCCACGAGCCGGCCGGAACCATCGAGATCGTCCATCCCGGAGCGATCGACGACGTGCGTGAGGCGGTGTTCGCCGACTTCCACGCCAGCCACCGTGGTTCCCACGGCCGACAGCGTCTGCAGCTGAACTACGCGGCAGGTCGCTGCACCGCCGACCACCTCTCCACACCGAATCCGCGAATGCGTTCGGCCGTGCACCGTGACGACTCCGGCCGGCCGGACGGCGTCGTCTCCTACGAGGTGACCGAGGACTTCGGCAAGCTGCTCAAGGTGCACGACTTCGTCACCGTCAACCCGGATGCCGAGTTGGCGCTGTGGAAGTTCCTCACCTCGGTGGATCTGGTGACGAAGGTCGAGGCACCGATCGTCGGCCGCTCGACCCCGCTGCAGTGGGCGATCAAGGATCCCTACCAGATGCGGATCACCGGCATGAAGAACTTCACCTGGCTGCGCGTGCTCGATGTGCAGCGTGCCCTGGAGGTGCGTGGCTGGGATCACGCCGGCACCGTGCAGTTCCGCATCGAGGATCCGCTGGGCTGGTGCGACGGCACCTGGCAGGTCGAGGTCTCCGAGCCCGGTGCGCAGGCCGTCGTCACTCGGATCGACGACCGCGACGACGTGGCGAGCTTCGGCATCCGGGCACTGGGATCGATGTACTTCGGCCTGGCGCACGCCCATTCCCTGGCCGCGGCCGGACGCATGAGCTGCACTCCGGAGCAGCTCCTGGAGCTTGACCGGTTCTTCGACACCTTCGATCAGGCGTACAACATCACCGGATTCTGACCCCATTCCCCGGGGGGTGCCACACGCCTGAGGCTCCACGGCACGTGAGGTGTGGTGGGCAATGACCCGCCCCAGCACCAGCTGAGTCGCTTTCGGAACGGCTGGGTCGACCCTGAAACACTGGACGCCGTGCGGGGCTGGAGCGGGTGGGAATTCTCGTGCCGAACCAGTCTCAGGCGATCGTCGGCACCGCCCGGGGGCCGTGTTCGAGCAGGTGTCGGAACCCGGACTCGTCAAGGATCGGCCTGCCGAGTTCGCGGGCCTTGGTCTCCTTGGAACCGGCATTCTCCCCGACGACGACGTAGTCGGTCTTGCGCGAGACCGATCCGGCTGCCTTGCCACCGCGGCTGACGATCGCCTCCTTGGCCTCGTCACGGGTGAATCCCTCCAACGACCCGGTGACGACGACCGTGAGACCTTCCAAGGTCTGTGGTGCGGTGTCGTCGGTGTCGTCGGCCATGCGCACCCCGGCGGCACGCCACCGCTCGATGATCTCGCGGTGCCAGTCCACCTCGAACCAGGCGACGATGGAGGCCGCCAGCACCGGGCCCACCCCGTCCACCTCGGAGAGTTCGTCGACGCTGGCACGTGCCAGGGCGTCGATGGAGCCGAACCGTGCGGCAACGCTGCGGGCTGCGGTGGGACCCATGTGCCGGATCGACAGGGCCACCAGCACCCGCCACAGCGGCTGGGACTTGGCCTTGTCCAGTTCCGCGACGAGCTTGCGGGCGGTGGCGTTGGGGGCGGCCGGTCTGGTGGCCGTGGCCCGGGTGGCGAAGAATGGCTCACGTTGCCAAGGACCGGGACCGGCCTTGGTCTTGCGCTGCCGCCAGACCTTGACGTCCATGAGGTCGTCGACGGTGAGGTCGAACAGACCTGCCTCACTGGCGAGCAGCGGGGTCTGCGGGGCGGGCAGCTCGCTGGTGTGGTCGGCCGAGTCGGCGTCATCGGTACTGTTCCCGCTCGCCCCGGCATCATCATTGGCGGCGCCAACCGTCTCGTCACGAGTCGCACTGAGGCTGCCCCGGGCTGGGTCTCCTGCGCCGTGACCATCGGGGGTGGGCCGGGACTCCTCGGGGTTGGTGAGGGCGATCGCTGCCTCCCACCCGAGCGACTCGACGTCCAGGGCCTGTCGGGATCCCAGGGCGAACACTCGTTCGCGCAACTGTGAGGGGCAGCTGCGCGCGTTGGGGCAGCGCAAATCCTTGTCGCCGTCCTTCTCGTAGCGCAGCTCGGTGCCGCAAGCCGGGCAATGGATCGGCATGACGAACTCTCGCTCGGTGCCGTCGCGCAGTTCGACGACTGGGCCCAGGATCTCGGGGATGACGTCGCCGGCCTTGCGCAGTACGACGGTGTCACCGATGAGCACCCCCTTGCGTTTGACCTCGAAGCCGTTGTGCAGGGTGGCCATCTCCACGGTGGATCCGGCGACCGTCACGGGTTCCATCACCCCGAAGGGCGTCACCCGGCCAGTACGCCCCACGTTCACCTGGATGTCGAGCAGTGTGGTGTTGACCTCCTCGGGTGGGTACTTGTAGGCGATGGCCCAGCGCGGTGCCCGTGAGGTGGCCCCCAGCCGTTTCTGGGTGGCCACCTCGTCGATCTTCACGACGACCCCGTCGATCTGGTGACTCGCGTCGTGTCGGTGTTCGCCCCAGTGTGCGATGAAGTCGAAGACCTCGTCAGGGGTATCGACGAGCTGGTAGTACGGCGAGACGGGCAGCCCCCAGGCAGAGAGTTTCTCGTACATCTGCGCCTGACTCGTGACGTCGAGTCCCTCCACGGCCCCCAGGCCATGCACGATCATCGACAGTGGCCGGGTTGCGGTGACCGAGGAATCCTTCTGACGCAGCGACCCGGCAGCAGCATTGCGTGGGTTGGCGAACGGGTTGCGCCCCTGCTCCACCAGGGCGGCGTTGAGACTCTCGAAATCGGCCACGGGAAAGAACACCTCGCCGCGCACCTCGAGCAGATCGGGCACATCCACACCGCGAAGTCGCGTGGGGATGGCCTTGATGGCTCGTACATTGGCGGTGACGTCCTCCCCGACCCGGCCGTCGCCACGAGTGGCACCGCTCACCAGACGTCCTCGTCGGTACACCAGATCGACGGCGAGCCCATCGATCTTGAGTTCGCAGAGAAGTCGCACCGGTGCGTCGGCAGCTTCGGTGGTGCGAGACAGCCAGGCCGCCATCTCGTCGCGATTGAAGACGTTGTCCAGACTGAGCAGCCGCTCCAGGTGCTGCACCGGGGCGAACTCGGTGACCCGCTGGGGTGCCCCGACCCGCTGAGTGGGTGAGTCGGGCACTCGCAGCTCGGGATGGTCATCCTCCAATGCCTTGAGGCTGGCCATGAGCTCGTCGTAGGCGGCGTCGGAGATCGTCGGAGCGTCGGAACCGTAGTAGGCGTCCTGGGCGTCGAGGATCTGGCGGACGAGTTGCCCCCAGCGGTGGCGCAGATCGGCCTGTTCGTCGGTGTGCTCCAAGCCAGCGGCGTCCGGCTCGGTGCCGTCAGGTCCAGTGCTCCCAGACCCGGTGGCCTTCGTCATCGCGTCCGCAACTCCCTCGTCGGCAGCTCTTTCGTCCGCCAGCTCGGTGTCCACATGCTCGGTGGGATCAGTCATGCCTCCATTCTTGCGCACTGCAGCGGGGGACATGCACCTCGCAGGCCCAGGGAGCAGCTGGGACGACGCGGCTCTCACCCCGTCCTGCGTCGCAGTCTCCTCGCACCGTGCCGGGAGATGAGATGTTCACCTGCCCGGCGCGCCGCTGGCACCACCAGCGCGGCCACCGTCCACACCAGGGTGAGCACGACGGCAGTGGTACGGCTCACCGGAATGGTGAGGGCCTCCGACTCGCCGGTGTAGACGAGCCGCCAGGGACCAGCCAGTGGATGCACCACGGCAACCCACTCCCACGTCGTGGTGATCAACGCCACGGCCACCGCGAAACTGCCAAGCAGGATTCCCGCCAGTGCCAGTACTCGTCTGGCCGACCAGTTGACCACACTGAGCAGCACCAGGCCAGCTGCGAACCCGGCAAGCACGCCCGCTGGCAACGCCGCCCACGAGGCAGTCGCGGCAGGCCCCAACGGGGAGCCCTCCCGCAGCCCACCGAACAGACCGAACAGGCCGGACGACAGTATGGCCACCCCGAGCAGCAGGACGGACATGGTCAGCCCGGCGAGAGACTGGCAGCCGCGCAGAATCATCAATCGTTCCCCGACCGTCCGGTGCACTTCGTCAAGGTGGTCATCACCGTCCAGGCCGACGGCAACGACGGTGAACACGAGTGTGACGAGGACGGCGGGCCATCGCAGAACCGTGACAGCGTCGCAGAGCGCCGTGGTGAGGCCAGTGGTTGCGTCACCACGAAGAACGGATCGCCATGCACCGGTGAGACCACCGACGATGACGGCTGCGATGATGCTGCTCCATCCGCCGCAGCGGTGCCAGGCGATCGTCACCTGAACTCGTCGATCACCCACAGAGATCACCATCCTCATGCACGCCCACAACCTTCCAGGTGCCGTCGGCACCTGACATGCACAGTGGGATCTGTCTCTCACCGGAGACCACGATCGCGTAGTCGTGGGCATGAACCTCCTGCAAGGTGAAGGTGGTGCCCTGCGACAACGACCCGACCGCCCACAGGTAGTCGCCGAACGCCGCCTTGACGTCCCCACCGACGACGAAACGTCCCGCCTGTCTGAAGTTGGTTCGCAGTGACAGTATGAATTGTTCTGCCTGTTGCTCCGGGGCTGCCCCGACCATCTCCTCGACGCGCAGGTAGGGACGCTGCTGGATCGGCATCTCCGTGGTCACTGCACGTGGGATGACGAGCCCACCGACGCCCACCAGCACCAGGGCCAGCCCCAAGCCGATCCCTCGGCGCATTCGCGGCCGGGGGCCCGCTGCCCCAGCGCGGCGGCGGGTGTGGGCACCGCCCTCCTCCAGCGATGGCTGGCGCATCGCTGCCCAGAAGGCGAGGCACGTGCAGATCGTGATGCAGGTGAACGACGCCAGCTGCACGGCACGGCTCCACGGGAAGGAGCCTGACCCCTGCATGGCACGCAGCGCAGCCACCGGATCGCCCACCCGCAGCACGGTGGCCAGCGGCGAGTCGGGCGTGAAGGGCAGAACCCAGGTGATGACGACGAGAATGCCCATGAGGACACCGCCACGGCGTAGTCCGAACCTCCGCACTGCACCTGCAGTCCACAGCCCCACGAGCCAGGCTCGCACGACTGGCAGGCACAGGGCAGACGCCCAGGTGGGTTCATTCATCAGTGGTCCGCCCAGGTCGGAGAAGGCAAAACACGTCACCGCCGTCAGCACCCACCACGACAGGAGCAGCACGGCAATGACGAGCAGTCTCTGGCACATCCATCGCCGGTACGAGAGCCCGGAACATGCCCGATCCCGCTCCACACCGGGGCGGGAGTCGGGGCCAATCACCCAGGCACAGACAAGCACTGCCACCAAGGTGCTCACCGGATCGATGCCTTGATCCAGCCACTGAACGACATTGCGCCAGTGCGTCGGCTCGTCGGTGGATTCCTGCAGACCTTGAACAATGGCCAGGAGGGCGACGAGGCACAGGGCGATCCGTGACCGGCCAGCCATACGCCATGCCGATCTCACTGGGCGCCCCCTCGCACGGCGGAGAAGTAGAGATCCTCCAGGCTGGCCCCGGCTGCGAGGTCGGAGGTGTCGCCTCGGGCGATGCACGTGCCGGCGTCGAGCATGAGGTAGGAGTCCGACATCTGTTGCACCTCGTGCAGCATGTGGCTGGAGAGCACGATGGCGTGGCCGTCGTCCTGCAGCATCTGCACGATGTCTCGGAACGACTTGAGGAACACCGGGTCGAGACCATTGGTGGGCTCGTCGAAGATGATCACCGGTGAGGCGAGCATGAGGGCGCGCGCGATGCCCAACCGTTGCCGCATGCCTTGGCTGTACTGGGAGAACGGTACCTTCACCGTGTCCAGCTCCACGGTGGCCAAGGCTCGCGGAATGCGGTCGATGCGGGCTGCGACCCCACCGCTGAAGGCCTCGAGATTGCTGCGGGCGGTGAGGAATGGGTAGAAGGCCGGCTCCTCGATCATCCCGGTGATGGACACCTCGGGGCCGGTGCGCACCGGTGGTGCGCCAGCCATGAGGACCTCACCGGAATGTGGGGTGAGCAGTCCCAGCAGCATGCGCAGCACGGTCGTCTTGCCGGCACCATTGGCGCCCACCAGCCCCAGACAGCCACCGGCGGGCACGGTGAGGTCGATCGGCCCCACCGATGCTCCCGAGCGGTAGCTGTGGCTGAGATTGTGTGCCTCGAGCATGGTCATGGACGTTCCCATGTGACCTTTCCCCTGGGGGTCATGAGGGCGAGCTGACCGGAGGGGGTGAACACCGCTGCAATCTTGCCGTCATAGGTTTTCTTGGTACGGCCGTCGATCGTCTCGACGACCACCGCAGAGCCGGAACGAAGCGCAATCATCGTTCCATCCGGGGAGATCACCGGAGCAGATTCACCAGTTTCCGTGCGCTCTCGTAGAATTTTTCCATTGGCATTGGAATGGATCAATCTTGTTTTGATTTTAGTTTTCCCAGAATCGCTATTGGGATCACCTATAAATGAAGCGATCACAGATCCATGAGGCCCAATGACACATGCCCCCAATACCTTGGCGGAAATCCCATCCATCACCTGATCCTTCTTACCGGAAGGTCGGTGCAGGATCACGTCATCATGCATTGGAAGAATCCAGGAACCATCGGTGGCAGCACAACCGGACCCTGCCTCATCTACCCGAATTGCCGAACCGATCTCGCCAGCTCGGCGGATGACACGAGCAAATGTCTTACCAGTTTGACCATCATCCTCTGAGAAAAGAACCCCAGAAGCACCCTGTCCTGGATTCCAAAAAACTCTTGACGACTCCAGGGGAGAAGCATTACCAGAAATACTTTTTCCCCACCATCGTGCGGTCGATTTTCCCGATTTGTCTGCCGTGACAACCAAGACTTGACCATTGATTGACACTGGCACGAAGACCTTGCGCGCCTTGGGAAGGCGAGCAATGTCCGCAGTATGGTACCCCACCTCAGGTGTGGCCACCACAGGGGAGTTGAGCGCATCAAGACTGCCAGAGACAATCGCCTTGGGGCATTGCGATACACAGACCGCCAACCCCTCATGCCCCGGCTGCGACCAGACCTTCTTGCCCTGCCGATCCAATCCAGTCACGACATTTTCTTTTCCGGCTTCCTGAATGATCGCACCATGATCATCCGCTGTCACCAGGGCAGCTTCCTGCGGAGGCTCCACCGAATCATCCTGACGTTCCTCATCTGGCCCAACACAACTCGAGGTGAGCGCAGCGGCAAGGACGAATACCCCGATCAGACCTGCTCTCAACCGTTTGTGAACGTGCTCACGCATCGACAATCTGAACCTCCGTGAGAAAACCAACAAAACAGCCCCACTCACATCTCATGGAAAATCATCACATCCTCGTCGAAAAAATCCACAACCGCCCCCCCCATCGCAATTGACGGCATACACGTCATCCCATGCTTCATAGGTGTACTCACGATACTACACCTCATCCCATGCCAGCCATCTGCACTGTCATTCTCGATGGCCAACCGGACTCATATGTTCGGCAGTTGCTGAATTGTCTGCTGTTCGTGACCAATCGCCCTATCCGACACATGGTGCGCCACCGCGCCCCGATACAGTGAGCAGTATTGAGACTCAACACCGGATGCCCATGTGCTCCGGCTCATGGATGATAGGAAGGCACGATGAACTCGCTCAACATCACCCGCGACGAGGCGCATCGCCGCTCAACGATCGTCACTGCACACAGCTACCGCGTCGTCGTGGATCTGTCTGGCCGGGACCCTCGAGGAGAGGCCTTGGCCGATCCGACCGGCACCTTCGTGTCGTCCTCCACGATCTCATTCACCAGCACCGGGGGCCAGACCCATGTCGACCTCGTCGCGGACGGGGTGTACGCCGTCGTCCTGGACGGGGTGCCACTGGACCCGGCCGCGCACCAGGGCAACCGCTACCCCATCAGCGTCGAGGCCGGCGAACACTGCCTGACGATCATCGCACTGTGCCGCTACTCCCACACCGGCGAGGGGCTGCACCGCTTCGTCGACCCCGCCGACGAGCGGGTGTACCTCTACAGTCAGTTCGAGACCGCCGACGCCCGTCGCATGTTCGCCACCTTCGAGCAGCCGGACCAGAAGGCCACCTTCGCACTACAGGTCATCGCGCCGAGTCACTGGGTCGTCGTGTCGAACTCCCCCACTCCCGAGCCGGAGGATGGCCCGTACGAGGACATGAGCAGGTGGAGCTTCGCCCCCACCGTGCCGATCGCCACCTACCTCACCGCCCTGGTCGCCGGTGAGTACCACATCGACCACGGCACCATCACTTCCACCAAGGGTGAGCTGGGGGCCGACATCCTGTGTCGTCAGTCGCTCAAGGAGCATCTGGACGCCGATCGCATTCGTCACATCACCCAGCGCGGGTTCGACGTCTACGAGTCCGAGTTCGACTATGCCTACCCCTTCGAGAAGTACGACCAGTCGTTCGTGCCCGAGTTCAATGCCGGTGCCATGGAGAACGCCGGGTGCGTCACTCACCGAGACGAGTACCTGTTCCGTTCCCGGGTGACGTCGGCAGCCCACCTCAACCGCGACGTGACGATCCTGCACGAGCTGGCACACATGTGGTTCGGCGACCTCGTCACCATGAAGTGGTGGGACGACCTGTGGCTCAACGAGTCCTTCGCCGAGTGGTGCTCCTACCACTGCCGCGCCGTCATCAGCGCCCAGGACGGTGGGGAGGACCCGTGGGTGTCGTTCGCCAACCAGCGCAAGACGTGGGGCTACACCCAGGATCAGCTGCCCACCACGCATCCGATCGCAGCCGACATGGTCGACCTGGACGCCGTGGAGCAGAACTTCGACGGCATCACCTATGCCAAGGGTGCGTCGACCCTCAAGCAGCTGGTGGCCTTCGTCGGCCAGGAGAACTTCCTTGCCGGGGTGCACGAGTACTTCGTCGCACACGAATTCGGCAACACCGAGCTCGCCGACCTGCTCACCGAGCTGCACGACGCCTCCGGGCGAGACCTCTCCGACTTCACCGACACCTGGCTCAAGACCCCGGGCGTGAACGTCATGCAGGCTGACTTCGACGTCGACGCCCAGGGCAATTTCACTCGGTTCGACGTGGTGCAGGGTGCCCCCGAACGGTTCCCCGTGCTGCGCACCCACCGAATGGGGATCGGCATCTACTCCCTGCGCGATGGTGCCCTGGTGCGTACCGACGGCCTGGAAGTGGACGTCCACGGCGAGCGCACCCCCATCGCGGCCCTGGTCGGCCACCACCGTGGCGACCTCGTCCTGCTCAACGACGGTGACCTCACCTATGCCAAGGTGCGGCTGGACGACATCTCCCTGGCAACCTTGGAGGCACACATCGACGCCATCACCGACCCGCTGGCCCGCGCCCTGTGCTGGGCCTCGGCATGGGACATGTGCCGGGACGGTGAGATGACGGCCCAGGACTACGTACGACTCGTGACCACCGGCCTGGGCTCGGAGACCGACCTCACTGCGATGCAGGCTCTCGCCGCCCAGGCGACCATGGCCATCGAGCGGTTTGCCGCCGCTTCGGTGCGCAAGGACACCCGCATGGTCCTGGTGTCGAGCCTCGCCGCACAGCTCAAGGCTGCCGAGCCCGGATCAGACCGTCAGGTGGCGCTGGCCAATGGTCTCATCGACGCTGCCGGCCCCGAGGCTGTCGAGGTGCTGCAGGGCTGGCTGGCTGACGAGGAGGTGCCCGAAGGGCTCACCGTGGACCAAGGTGTGCGCTGGCGTGTCCTCATCGCGCTGGCCCGCCTCGGTGCGGCCGACGAGGCCCTCATCGCTGCCGAGCAGCAGCGTGATGGCACCAGTGCGGGAGCCGAGGAGGCCGCCTCGGCCCGTTCGGCCGCTGCGGACACCGACCTCAAGGCTGCCGCCTGGCACCTCGCCACCGAGGACCCGACGGTGCCCAACGAGACCTACCGGCACATCACCCGCAGCTTCATCCAACCTGGTCAGGAGGACCTGCTGGAGCCCTACGCTGCCAGATACCTGCAGCTGTGTGAGCAGATCAACACCGGACAGGGGCAGTGGGCCAACGCCGGTCACGCCCAGGTGCAGAATGCGCTGACCTTCCTCTTCCCGGCGACGCTGGCCGACCGAACCTGGCTGGACGGGTTGTACTCCTGGATGCGTGACACCGAGTTGAACAGCACGGTGTTGCGCGTACTGCTGGAGCGGGCCGACATGGCAGAGCGTGCTCTGCACTGCCAGAACGCCAGCGGCGCGCGCGGCTGACGCCTGGCCGATCCGACTGCTCCGTGCTGGCCAACTGCACAGCATCACCGACCAGCTCGCAGCATCCACCATCGAACCCATGAGGAGTCACATGTCCACCCCGACCTCGTCGCGTGCCAGCCAGATCGGCACCACCCCCGGGTCAGGAGGACGTCCCGGCCCCACGGGCACCGATGCCGAGCCGTGGTGGCGTTCGGCCGTCGTCTACCAGATCTACCCGCGTAGTTTCTTCGACGCCGATGGTGACGGCACCGGTGACCTGCGCGGCATCACCAGTCATCTGGACCACGTCGTGAGCCTCGGGGCAGATGCCATCTGGATCAGCCCGTGGTATCCCTCCCCCATGGTCGACGGTGGTTACGATGTCGCGGACTACTGCGGCATCCACCCCGACTTCGGCACCCTGGACGATGCCGAGACCCTCATCGACACCGCCCACGCCAAGGGGCTGCGAGTGCTCATCGACCTGGTGCCCAACCACTGCTCGGCACAGCACCCGTGGTTCCGCGAGGCCGTGGCCGGTGGACCGGGCCACCCCATGCGTGACCGGTTCGTCTTCCGTGACGGCACCGGCGCACACGGTGAGCTGCCACCCAACAACTGGCCGTCGGTCTTCGGCGGAGCCGCCTGGCAGCGCGTCGTCGAGCCGGACGGGAAACCCGGCCAGTGGTACCTGCACTTCTTCGATCCCGGCCAGCCGGACTGGAACTGGGACAACGAGGAGGTACGTGCCGAGTTCGACCGGATCCTGCGGTTCTGGTTCGATCGTGGGGTGGACGGATTCCGCGTCGACGTGGCGGACGCCCTCGTCAAGGACATGAGCCTGCCGGACGTGCCGATCGATCCGAGAACCGGCCGAGGCACCCTCGACAAGTCGATCGACAATCCAATGTGGAACCAACCCGGTCTGGCAGAGATCCAGCGCCGTTGGCGTGCCATCGCCGCAGAATACGCCGACACCCCGGGCGGGGAGCGGGTCTTCGTCGCCGAGGCATACCTGCCCCATGACCGGCTCGTGCAGTTCCTCGCCCCGGACCGGTTCCAGATGAGCTTCGACTTCGAGTTCCTGCAGTCCGCCTGGGACGCAGACTCCCTGCGGTGGGTCATCGACGGTTGTCTGGCGGCTCACGCCCGCACCGGTTCCAGCAACGACGAGCAGGCTCCCGGGCTCGGCAGCATGGACGACGTGGCTCGGCCTCGCGGGGGCGAACACGTCGACGCGAGCACGGCCACCTGGGTCATCGGCAACCATGACGTCATCCGCCCTGCCACCAGATATGGCAAACCCGTCACCGGGATCGACTTCCGACATCCGGAGGATTTCGACGACATCGCCACCAAGGCGATGCCCTCCGACGTCGATCTGGGACGGCGTCGAGCCCGGGCAGCCCTGCTGCTGGAGATGGCCCTGCCCGGCGGCGCCTACGTGTACCAAGGCGAGGAACTTGGCCTTGACGAGGTGCAGGTACCCACCGGCCGTATCGAGGACCCCACCTGGCAGCGTTCCGGGCATGTCGATCGCGGCCGGGACGGCTGCCGGGTGCCGATCCCCTGGGGCGATCGGCAGGCCCCCTACGGGTGGTCGACGACCTCCGACACCTGGTTGCCGATGCCAGATCACTGGGCTGAGCTCACCGTGGCGGCCCAGGAACAGGACGCGAACTCGACCCTGAGCCTCTACCGTGCCGTCCTCGCCGAGCGACGGGAGAACCCGGCCCTGGGAGCAGGCCGAATGGTCTGGGAGGACGAGACGAGTTGGCCTGCCCTGGCCGGGGTGGCCGAGCACGTCCTCGCGTTCCGACGCGAACCAACGCTCCCGGAGCCCGCGTCGGGGTCCCAGCGTGGTGCGGACCCACGAGGCGAGGCCGGGCTGCGGTGCGTCGTGAATTTCGGTACCGCCCCAGTACCGTTGGACACCGACACGATCATCATCTCGTCGATCCCCCTGACCGACGGCCTGCTGCCCCGCGACGCTGCCGCCTGGGTGCGACTCTGAGGTCCCCTGCCCTGCGCATCCGCCACGGGCGAGGTCACCCATGCTGATCCCGGGCGGTGCGGATTCCGGACGACGCAGTGCTGCTTCTGGACGGTGCCGTGCCGATCCAGGCCGTGCAGTGCCTCTGGAGGGTTCAGGGGGCGTACCTGAGACTCCCAGAACTGCCGGGCCATCGGGTCGTGACGGCGGGTCCACCGGGCCCTGACGGCGAGTCCACCGGGCCCTGACGGCGAGTCCACCGGGTCCTGACGGACTGGGGGGCTCAGGGCCGGGCGACGAGGTGTGCCGCCAGTACCTGCCTCGTCTCCTCCGCGATGGGGGTTGCCCGGCCGGTGGCACGATCAACGCACACCAGCACTGCCGCCGAGTTGAGGATGGTGTCACCGTGTGCCTCCACCGAGGCAGCCAGGGTGATCGAGGAGGTTCCCAACCTGACAAGCCCGGTGTGCACTCGACACTGCTGTGTGCTGGGGTGCAGCTGGCGGACGTAGCGAACGTCCTGCCGGGCCACCACCCACAGATTCTCCCCTGCACGCCTCATCGCCGGTGACCACGCCGTGGTGGCCAGGATGCGCGCCTCCTGCAGGTACCCCGCCAGGGACACATTGTTGACGTGCCCGTACCGGTCGACGTCCGACCAGCGAATCGGCACGGTGACGACGTCATTCGCATCGGTCCGCCCGGCCACGTCGACCACGGGCAGGGCCGGCCATGACGTGGCCGGGGCCGACATGGCCAGCATCGCCGACTTCTCCTGGGAGTACATGCGACGCAACCGGCCGGCAACGAAGTCGAACGGGCACAACTCGGTGAGGGCCCGCGCCACCTTGGTGCCGCGATGATGGGCCGCATACTCCATGATGATTCGAGCCGCACCCACCGTCGAGCACCACACGTCCACCAGCAGCGGCTCCTCGTCGACGACGAAGGACTGCACGAATTCGACGCGCTGACTGGCCACCACCATGCCACTGTCGAGCATCGGGGCAGCCTCGGTGGGGATGAATGCCTGGTTGCGGGCCTCCTGCACCAGCTCCCAGATACGCACATTGTTGACGTGTCCCTGGGCATCCATGTCGGACCATCGCAGCGGAATCTCGACTCTCACCGGCCCAGTTGACGACACCTTGACTCCTTCTCGTCGGTTCTGCTGGCGAGGTTGAGGATACGCGTGTGCTCAGGCAGTGGTCTCGTCGGTCTCGTAGAGCGACTCGTACAGGTCACGGAACTGCTGGGCGACGACGGAACGGCGCACCTTGAGGCTCGTCGTCACCAGATCCTTGTTGTTGGACATGTCGTAGTCGAGGATGGCGAACCTCTTGACGGTCTCCCAGCGCTCCAGGCGGGTATTGGCACGATCGACGCCAGCCTGCATGGCGGCGATGAGCTCCGGGTCACGAATGAGGTCGGCATAGGTGGCCCGGGACTTTCCGTGCCGACGTCCCCACCGCAGAACCGCCCTCTCCTCCAGGGCCAGCAGGGCGACGATGTACTTGTGCCCCTCTCCCAGGACGACAGCCTGGGAGAGCAATGGGATGTTCGCCGCCAGCGAAGCCTCCACCTTCTGGGGGGCAACATACTTTCCCCCAGAGGTCTTGATGAGGTCCTTCTTGCGGTCGGTGATGTACAGATTGTTCTGCTCGTCGAACTCGCCGATGTCACCCGTGTGGAACCAACCATTCTCGAATGCCTCGACGGTGAGTTCCGGCAGGTGGTGGTAGCCGCGTGCGACGATGGGTCCTCTGACGAGCAGTTCGCCGTCCTCGGCGATTCTCGTCTCATTGCCGGGGCAGACCGGGCCGGCCGTGCCGAACTGTACGTTCTCGGGAGGGGTGAAGAACGCCACGGCGCACATCTCGGTGGCACCGTATCCCTCGACGATGGGGATTCCAGCCGAGTAGAACCATTCCTGCACCTGGGGAGACAGCTTGGCGCCACCGGAGATCATGAACTTGACATCGCCCAGCCCGGCTCGCAACCGGGAGAAGACGAGCCGATCCGCAATGCGGTGCTTGATCGCAAGATGGGGTGGCATTCTTCTCCTGCCCAACCGATAGGCAGTGGTTTCCTTTCCCACGGCGAAGGCCCAACGGGAAATCATGGATTTCAATCGTCCAGCCGGGAACTGCGTCATGACGCCCGAACGGATCTTCTCGAAGATTCTCGGAACACCGCACAGAACAAATGGTTTGACCTCTTTGAGGCTGCGGGAAAGACGCGGAATCCTCGGTTCGACCGCCTGGCAGATCCCGATCTCGAAGCAGATGGCCAACAGGCACTTCCCAAAGGCATGGGAGAGCGGCAGCCACAGCAGGTGGGTGTCTCCCAGGTGCAGGAAGTCGCCGTGCTTCCATGCGGCGCCCATGTACGTCCAGGAGCGGTGTTCGATCTCCACTCCTTTGGGGGTCCCGGTAGTCCCGGAGGTGTACATGATCGTGGCCAGGTCACTGGGCTGGATCGCGTCGATGGTGCGACGTACCAGATCCGGGTCCTGGGCCAGGGCACGCCGCCCCATGGCGACAAGCTCATCCATGGTGATGACGCGGTCGTCGTCGACGTGGTTCAACTGGCGATCATCATCGAAGATGACGATGTGACGCAGGTGCTCGTCGACGTCATCATTGCCCAACGCCTTGGCAAGGTTGGCCGAGGAGTCGACGAAGAGCACGCTGGACTCGGAGTCGGCGAGGATGTAGCAGGCCTCCTGCGGCCCGGAATTGGGGTAGATCGTCGTCGTGGCACCACCGGCACATGAAATGCCCATGTCGGCCAGGATCCACTCAATGCGAGTCCCCGACATGATCGCTGCTCGGTCCTGGCGTCCCAGCCCCAGGCTCAGCAGGCCGGCGGCGACGTCATGGGCCTGCCGGCGAAACTGGGCAAAGGTCAGCGGAACCCACTCGTTGGGCTCATCGGACCCCCCGACCGGGGTGAGGAATGCCACGTGATCGGGGTGCGCGTCGGCCTGGCGATCCAGGATGGCCCCGAAATTCTGGGCAGCAGCAGCGGACAGCTCCTCTTGCAGACTCATACCCTGCGATATCCTTCCCGGACGTGGACACGATGCCAACGAGCCTTCACGATAGGGCATCCACGGCTGGAGACTTCCGACAACGGCTCCAATCCTGCTTGCAGAATACCTACAGAACACGACTCGATTCTGCCGATGTGGGAATAATTTTCCTCCAAAGTTCACCGAAGGATATACCCTGCGCAATCCACATCCAATACGCTGGGTGGTATGCAATCGACACCTGAGTCACGGGGAAATCTCGGCGCCGAGGCGGCCGAGACCGACTCGGCACAGAGCATGTCCTCACCCGGGCAGGGGACGACCGACACGGTACCGGCGCTGAGTGCCGAGGAAGAACTCATCTGGCGCAGCTGGCTGGCCGGCACCCACCGCCTGGCCTCCTACCTCGACGAGCAGCTACGCCTCGACGGGCTGGACTTCACCCAGTACGAGATCCTCGCGAATCTTTCCACGGCTCCCGAGGGACGATTGAGCATGACCACCCTGGCAGATCTGGTGCGGCAGGACCGGTCCTGCCTCGTCCAGGCGATCTCGCGCATGGAGGTCGACGGTCTGGTGAGCCGCACCGCCGATCCACACGATCGCCGTGGTGTCGCGGCGAGCATCACCGAGCGCGGCCAGGCCGTGGTGGAACAGGCAACACCTCATCACATCCGCGCCATGCGCAGAATCCTCATCGACATCGTCGATCCCGAGGACCTCAATGCCGTCGGGCGGGTCATGCAGGCCATCCTCACAGCCGAGATCTGACAGCTGGGTGAGACCCAGCCGAGGGCTGAGGTCGACGTCACAGCGTGCAACGTGCCGACGTGTCTGAAATCGTGTCGTGACCTGTTCGACGCCCAGGCCGGACGGGAATTCCATCGTCGACCTCGGCCGTGACGTGTCCAGAACAAGGTACCGTACACCACAGCCATGCCGACCTGAGGCAACGGTCTCATGACGGTCGGACGAACGCCCCCTGCCACCGTCGTGCCAGACTTCCGTCATGACAGCAACCGCATCCCACACCGAACAGTTGGCTGATTTTCGCGCAGAGTTGCGCCACCTGGATCCCGACATCCAGGTTGACGACTCACGTCTGGCACGTGCCCTGTACTCCTCGGATGCGTCGATCTACCGCGTCGTACCTGCAGCGGTGGTGCATCCGCATGGCGAGGCTCAGGTGCGTGCCCTGTGCCAAGCTGCTTCAGCGGTGGGTCTGCCAATCACCTCACGCGGAGCAGGTACCAGTTGCGCCGGCAACGCCGTGGGCCCCGGCGTCATCGTCGACCTGTCGGGAATGGACGAGATCGCCGACGTCGACGTCGAGCACAAACGCGTCCGGGTGCAGCCCGGAGTGGTTCAGGAACAGCTGCAACGAGTGCTGCGACCGTTTGGTCTGCGTTACGGGCCGGATCCCTCCACCTCGAGCAGGTGCACGATCGGTGGCATGATCGGCAACAACGCCTGTGGCCCGCGTGCCCTGGCATACGGTCGTACCGCGGACACGATCGAGAGTGCCCGTCTGGTCATAGCCGGCGGTGAGGTCGAACCTCTGGCCGCCGCAGCGTCGAGTGACTGGGCCAGTGAACGCGTCAGCGCCCTCGTCGAGAGGAATCTGGGCACGATTCGCACCCAGTTCGGTTCCTTCTCCAGGCAACTGTCCGGCTACTCCATGGAACACCTGCTGCCGGAGAACCACCGCGACATGGCCAAGTTCATTGCAGGCACCGAGGGGACCCTGGGTATCGTCACCGAGGCATGCGTGTCCCTGGTGGCGGAGCGTCCGTGCAGCATCACGGTGGCCCTGGGATACGCCTCGATGGCCGAGGCTGCCGACGCCATCACCGCCCTGCTGCCGTTCTGCCCGGTGGCCTGTGAGGGATTCGGTCGCCGGATCGTCGAGGTCGTCGCCCGATCCGGCAAGCCCGTCCCCGATCTGCCCCGCGGGGACGGTTGGATCTTCGTGGAACTGCGGGCTGACTCGAATGCCCAGGCTCGCCGGGACGCCAACGCTCTGGTCTCGGCATCGAACGCGCTTGACGGACGGGTCGTCACCGACGAACGCGAGGCTGCCGCACTGTGGCGGATCCGGGCCGACGGAGCCGGATTGGCAGGCGTCTCACTGGAGAAACCGGCTTGGGCCGGCTGGGAGGATGCCGCCGTCCCACCGGAGAGGCTCGGAGCCTATCTGCGCGACTTCGACCGCCTGCTCGCCGAGTACGACCTGCACGGACTGCCCTACGGCCACTTTGGTGAAGGGTGCGTGCACTGTCGCATCGACTACCCGTTGGACGAGCCGGACGGCCCGGCACGCTACAAGCAGTTCGTCACGGCAGCAGCCGAGCTGGTGGCCAGTCACGGCGGTTCGATGTCTGGTGAGCATGGTGACGGGCGGGCCCGCTCCGCCCTGCTGCCGACGATGTACTCCCCCGAGGCATTGGACCTGTTCGCCGGTATCAAGCACATCTTCGACCCGCACAACATCATGAATCCGGGTGTGCTGGTGGATCCGCATCCCGTGGAGGAGAACATCCGGGTGCACCAGGCCCGCACCTCACCGCTGACCCTGAGCCATCCCGACTTCGCCGCAGCTGTGCACCAGTGCACCGGCGTGGGCAAGTGCATCGCCGACAATTCCGGGGCGGGCGGGGTGATGTGCCCGTCCCACCAGGCGTCCGGCCTGGAGAAGGACTCCACCCGTGGCCGGGCAAAGGTGCTCCAGGAGATGGTCAACGGCACCTTGGTGCACGGGTGGAACTCACCTGAGGTGGCCGAGGCCCTGGACCTGTGCATGGCCTGCAAGGGGTGTTCCCGAGACTGTCCCACCGGGACAGACATGGCCAAGTACCGCTCGCGGGTGTTGTACGAGAAGTATCGGCACCGCCTGCGTCCTCGTTCGCACTGGACGATGGGACAGCTGCCACGGTGGGAACGCATGATGGATGCCATCCCCGGACTGGCACGCACGGCCAATGCCGTGCTCTCGGTGCCACCGATCACTCACCTAGCACGGTGGGTGGCCGGGGTGGACCAGCGACGGCCACTCCCCCGGTTCCGACGCTCGGTACGTCGCGAGATGCCCCCTGCGCATCGCACGAGCTCCGCCCAAGCGGTCCGTTCCGGACGGGACGTCTCCCAGGCCCCGCACGGACGAGTCGTCATCTGGGTGGATTCGTTCTCCGATCGTCTGGAGGGGTGTGACCTCACAGCGATGGTGGCGGTGCTGGCGAACGCCGGTTATGCCCCCGAGGTGCTCACCGACGAGGCGTGCTGCGGGTTGACGTGGATCACGACCGGCCAGCTGGACACGGCTCGGCGCCGGTTGCGCGCGGCGCTGGACGTGCTGGGTCCGCTGGCCGAGGCCGGGATCCCGGTGGTTGGTGTGGAGCCGTCGTGCACTGCGGTGTGGCATTCGGACGCCCTGGACCTGGTGGGTGATGATCCTCGCACCGAGGCGGTCGCACGCAATGTTCACACCTTGGCCGAGATGTTGCAGGCCGCCCGGTGGACACCGCCGTCGTTGGCCGGACATGTCGTCGTGGCCCAGCCACACTGTCATCACGCCTCGGTGCTGGGCTTCGGCCCGGACGCCGAGCTGCTGCGAGCTGCCGGTGCCGAGCTGCGAGTCGTCGGTGGATGCTGCGGCTACGCCGGCAACTTCGGTGTCGAGAAGGGCCATTACGAGTTCTCAGTGGCCGTGGCGAAACACGACCTGCTACCAGCGATCGAGGAGGCTGGTCCCGAGGCGATCATCCTGGCCGACGGTTTCTCGTGCCGACGTCAGACCTCGGAGCTGGCCGGGCGACGTGCCCTCACCCTGGCGGAGTTGTTGGCCTCACACCTGCCACAGTGACGATTCCGCGCGGGACGGGGACTCCACCCACGACATCCTCCATGCGCGGCGCAAGGATCTGACGGTTCCATGCGGGACTGGGCTTCACGCAGGTCGGGGCACCACGGGGGACGGGGCCCTTTTCCGACGTGTCCCAGCGGTGGACCAGTCCGAGAATCCCGCTGAGCTGGATCGACGTCTTCGGCACACAAATTGCGCATCGTGGTCAGTGCGAGATTCCGCTGTGGCAGGAGACCGGGACGGGGCGGCGTCCGCCCTACGATCCGATGGGTCACACCGAGGAGAGATCACACCAGCCGATCCGGGAAGGGACGAGTCCGGGGTGGGACGACATGTCGGCCCACCCCGGGAAGCACCATCCGTCCCGAACGGGCCACGCGTCCAAGCTGGCATGGTGCCCAGGTCGAGGAGCTCGCCGCCCCGCCCTCGAGCGCACCACGCGTCCAGGCGTGGAATCCTCAGTCACGCATGAGACGACGGTGTCGCGAGGCATGTGGACGGGCTGCCTCCGGTCCGAGGCGTTCGATCTTGTTGGCCTCGTAGTCGGCGAAGTTGCCCTCGAACCAGAACCAGCGCGGGGTCCCGTCCTCGTCCTCACCCTCCCAGGCGAGGATGTGGGTGGCGACGCGGTCGAGGAACCAACGATCGTGGCTGATGGCCACGGCGCAGCCGGGGAAATCGAGCAGGGCGTCCTCGAGGCTGGACAGGGTCTCGACGTCGAGGTCGTTGGTGGGCTCGTCAAGCAGGAGGACGTTGCCGCCCTGCTTGAGGGTCAGGGCCAGGTTCAGCCGGTTGCGCTCACCACCGGAGAGTACCTTGGCGAGCTTCTGCTGATCGGGGCCCCTGAACCCGAAACTGGCCACGTAGGCGCGCGACGGCTCCTCGAAGTTGCCGACCTTGATGTAGTCCAGACCGTCCGAGACGACCTCCCACAGATTCTTGTCGGGGTCGATGCCGGCACGATTCTGGTCGACGTAGGAGAACTGGACGGTCTCGCCCACCTTGAGGCTGCCCGAGTCGGGCTCCTCCAGACCGACGATCGTCTTGAACAAGGTCGTCTTGCCGACGCCGTTGGGGCCGATGACACCAACGATCCCAGCGCGCGGCAGGGTGAACGAGAGATCCTTGATGAGGACTCGGTCGCCGAATCCCTTGCACAGCTTGTCGGCCTCCAGCACGACATTGCCCAGACGCGGGCCCGGTGGAATGTTGATCTCGGCGGTGTCGATCTTGCGGTTGCGCTCGGCCTCGGCAGCCAGCTCCTCGTAACGAGCCAGGCGAGCCTTGTTCTTGGCCTGCCGTGCCTTGGGCGAGGAACGTACCCACTCCAGCTCCTTCTCGAGGATCCTGGCGCGTTTGGCGTCCTTCTTGCCCTCGATCTGCAGTCGCTGACGTTTGGTGTCCAGGTACGTGGAGTAGTTGCCCTCATAGGGGTGCAGTTGACCGCGGTCGACCTCGCAGATCCACTCCGCGACATTGTCGAGGAAGTAGCGATCGTGGGTGACGGCGAGCACGGCACCCGGATAGGTCTTGAGGTGCCCCTCGAGCCAGTTCACCGACTCGGCATCAAGGTGGTTGGTGGGCTCGTCGAGCAGCAGCAGGTCCGGCTGCTCCAACAGGAGCTTGCACAGGGCCACGCGACGCCGCTCTCCACCGGAGAGCACGTTGACCGGAGTGTCACCGGGCGGGCACTGCAGGGCATCCATCGCCTGCTCGAGACGAGTGTCCAGATCCCAGGCATTCGTGTTGTCGAGTTCAGTCTGCAGTTCGCCCATCTCAGCCATGAGCGCATCGAAGTCGGCGTCCGGATCGGCCATGGCAGCCGAAACTGCGTTGAAGCGATCAAGCTTCTGCTTGACATCGCTCACTGCCTCCTCGACGTTCTCGCGCACCGTGGTGTCCTCGGTGAGCGGGGGCTCCTGCAACAGGATGCCCACCGTGGCACCCTTGGCCAGTGCCGCGTCACCATTGTTTGGCTTGTCGAGGCCGGCCATGAGCTTGAGCATGGTGGACTTACCCGCACCATTGGGGCCCACGACGCCGATCTTGGCGCCGGGGAAGAACGACAGGGTGACATTGTCGAGAATGACCTTGTCGCCCACCGCCTTGCGCACATTGTGCATGGTGTAGATGAACTCCGCCATTGACACTCTCCTTCAGGATGGACAAGGTCGCGCAACGGCCTGCACAACCGCTGGCAAGTATGCCAGCCGTGCACATGTTAGGCCACTGATCTCACTCCCCTCGCCCGCACACGGGGATGACCTTGATGCAGGGAGCATTCCCCCGGCTCGCCCCCATCTCCCGCACACGGGGATGACCCCACACCAGTGCCATTCACACCACTACTGACGTTGGTACGTCCCGAAGCCTCACCCCTGGACCACGAGTACCTGGCGCGCCCCGATGGTCTCAGCTCGCCGCAGCCATGAGCGACGAGGGAGCCATCTCCTGCTCACCGGTCCTCGCACTGTCCAACATCGTGATGCCACCATCCGTACCGTCGGTCGCAGTCCTGGCGACATCCGAGGCACTGCTGGAGCCATCACGCGTCACACGTCGAAATTCAGAACATCCGCGAGCCAGATCGTGCCCCACCGATGAGGCGACGATGGCCAGACTCTCGTGTTCCTTGTCGTCGGAATCGCGCCACACCTTGGTGCGCAGACGCCCTGAGACGATGATGGGGTCACCCTTGACGAGACTGTCGCGGCAATTCCTGGCCAGCCGACCGCTGGTACGTACCGTCAACCATGTGGTGTTGCCGTCGACCCATGTTCCATCGACCAGACGCCTGGGAGTGTGCGCCACGCGAAAACGCGCAGCACACCATCCCCTCCCCTCGACGTAGTCGACGTCGGTACCCAGGTTTCCACTGAACGAGACATTGGCATCCATGTGAGCTCCTCTCCACTCATCACCAGTTGTCGTGGTGCCGAGCGAGAACCGGACATGGGCACTCACATCTGTGGACAGCGGACGGTTCGCAGTACGGCGGTTGTGGACAACCAGCCTCAGCTGCTGCACGTATCACCCGCTGCACAGGCCACCTGCTGCACGGGTCATATGTTGTGGGGCCTTCCCGCCATGACTCACAGTTTCCTGAGTACCCCTCGAGCCTCGTTGCGCCGATGCAACTCATCCTCCACCGGGGCAATGACGAGCCGCTCGGCGACCTCCTCGACGGAATCGACAAGGCGCGCCCGCACCGTGTGGCCGCGATGCCGTGCCGACACCTCCACCGCAGCCCGGCTCACCAGCCCCACGACCACACCGCAAGCAGCTCCTGCCACGACCAGGCACGTGGGCATCGGGAATCGGTGCCACCTCACTGCGGGAAGGGGAGGCATCTGCAGATATGCCAGGACCAGATCGACAAGAAGCCATCCCAGGCCCACGACCACCATGATGATGAGGAGCCACTGCAGCACACGAATGATCTGGCGCCACCAGAGTCCCTCACCCATGCCCAGATCGGTGGTGGCAATCGCCCGGTCAACCTCATCGGCCAGATCGTCGCGATGCGCAGTCGTTGCACGGCGCACCGATTGCGCCCAGCCTTGAGGCAGGCCAAGGCTGACGTCGTCGGACATGGCACGCAGGGCATTGTCGACCTTGGCCGAGGCCACCCCGGATCGCGATGGCAGTGCGGTACGTTGCACGTCGATAGGCTCGATGTCTTTCCTGGCTGCCCGCGTCGTCCTGCGCCTCCTCTGATCCGAGCTGCTGCCCGCCGTGAGGTGCAGCCTGCGCAGTGGGTCCGGACGCAACTTCACCAACCAGGACACGACAGGCCACCCGGTGGCAGCGATTCCCCGGCGCCGAGTGGCATCGGTGACGGCATCGACGACCACGTCAACACCGCCAGCCAGGCACAGGGAGTCCAGCAGCTCGTCGGCCTGCCGACCAGACACGGTCGTGGCACCGCCATCGCCGACCTGACCACGCATCTGCTGGGCCACCCGAGAGATGTCGGCCTCGAGCCGGTTCGCCATGGCAGTCCGGCTCGACACCGCCTCGGCAAGGTGCTGGCGCAGCTGATCCATGCCTTCCCCGGTCACCGTGGACACCGGCAGGATCTCGGTTCTGGCCAGCCCCTCGTCATCCAGGATGCGGCGCAGGTCACGGATGCATGAGGTGCGTTGCTCCTCGGTGAGCCGATCGATCTGGTTGAGCACCACCGTCATCACCGCGCTGTGGCTGGACAGACCACGCAGGTAGCCGTCATGCAGGGCGGCATCGGCGTACTTCTGCGGGTCGACGACCCACACCATGAGATCGACCATCGTGATGAGACGGTCAACCTCCAGTTGGTGCGATACCTCGGTGGAATCGTGATCGGGAAGATCGAGCAGGACGAGCCCGTCGAACGCGTCCCTCTCGGGCACCTGAACCCGGCGTGTCACCTGGAGCCAGTCGAGGAACTGCGTCGGTGGTACGTCGGACCAGTAGGCGGCCAGCGCCTGTGAGGTCGTTGGACGACGAATCCCCGGTTCGGCGAACTCATGGCCGGCAAGCGCGTTGAAGGTGCTGGACTTGCCCGACCCCGTCGCTCCTGCCAAGGCCACCACCGTGTAGCCCCCTGACAAGGCGAGACGCTGATCTGCGTGGTGGGTGACCGCCTGGGCACGTCGTTGCACGTCATCATCGATGCGCCCTCGGCACAGATCGACCGCTCGGTCGAGATCTCGGACCTCATCGGTGAGGTCCCGGCGTCGAAATGCCATCAGCGCTCCTCCTCACGTATTCGTCCATCCTGATCCTCGGGCACCCGGGAGTCCGGGAGCTCGGGGCGTGTCTCCTCCTGTCGGGAACGAGCAACGGGGGTAGCGGACTGTGTCGAGTCAGGCGCGGTACCCAGCTGAGCCGTGGAAGTTGCCATGTCGAAATCTGCGCTGGTGAGCACGTCGATGATCGCGGCCACCCGGGACCGAAGCTGGTCCGCCACCTGGGTGGGCACGTCGAAGTCCGCCAAGGCATCGTCGAAGCGTGCCGCCTCGGCATCGACGACCTGGGCAACCCTCTCGTCGAGCGCATCCTTGGACATGTCGGCAAGCTTGCGTACCGCGTCGTCACCGAAGATCGCCTCGAGCAGTCGCTGGGCGACGACCGCTGACCCACCAGCGATACCGGCCTCGGCACCCGAGAGCCCGCCGGTGTGGACGAAGACGAGCATCATGAGGGCCACCGAGACACCGTTGACGCCCAGGGCCATGAACCTGGCTCGGGAGCGCTTGTTCATCCCCTCCCCCGCGACCAGCTCCATGACGTCACCCTGCCAGTCACGGATGACCCGCTCCACGCGGTCGTCGAAATCGGGCTGTACCCGTCCCAGTTGGTCGGAGGAGTACTGCAGGACGGCGCGGCCAGCTGGTGAGGAGTCCCACGCACCGACGGCACGTTCTGCTGCGGCGTCGGTCTCGGAGCGCACCAGCGCGGCCAGACCGGACTCGACGGCGACACTCACCTTGTCGGCCTCGGGCGGCGTACCCCGGATCGCACCGACGACGCGGTCGCGCAACCATGACACCTTCTCCTCCATGGCGCGCATGAACTGACCGGTGCCGACGAACTCGTGCCAGCGTGCCAGCACCTCACCGCGCAACAGGGTGCCGTCGGCCGACTGCACCGAGATCTGGCGCCGTGCCTCGTCGAACTGGTTGGCGGCGTCGGTACGCAACCGCTGCAGGGTGAGGGCCTGGTCGTCGAGGTGGTCGGCGATCTGTGGGGTTCGTTCGCACATGGACCGAATCGATCCGGCAAGGGTCTGCAGGACGACGCCACGACGTTGATCCTGGTCGGCGGCGAGCCCGGCCAGGAACGAGCGAATCGGGGCGATGGCCTGGTCGGGCAACATCCCCTCGGAATCGGTGACGGTCTCGGGGATGGCGAACAGTGGCGACTCGGCAAGACCGCGGGAGGTCATGAGCTGGCCCAGATGCGCTGGCACCTCTCGCATGGCTGCCGGTGGCACCCGATCACAGACGACGGCGACGGCAGCATGGCGTCCGGCGGCCTCGTGCAGGAAGTCCCACGGAACGGCGTCGGCGTATCGCGCGGCGGAGGTGACGAAGAGCCACAGGTCGGCGGCCTGCAGGAGCTGGGCAGCCAGGTGACGATTGGCGGCGACGACGGAATCGATGTCTGGGGCATCGAGCAGGGCCAGGCCACGCGGCAGGGAGGGTTCGGCGACGAGATGGACGCTGGTCGAGTCGCCAGTGGACTGTTCGGTGCGCACCAGCCCCGGCAGGATCCTTCTGTCGGTGAGCCACTGGGCGTCATCAGGATGGTGGACGAGTACCGGTGAGATCGTCGTGGGGCGGATGACCCCAGGGGTGGAGACCGACCGACCCACCAGGGAGTTCACCAGGGTGGACTTTCCAGCACCAGTCGACCCTCCCACGACGGCCAGCAGCGGGGCGTCAATGGTCTCCAGACGCGAGATGACGTAGTCATCGAGTTGATGACGAATCGACTCGGCCGAGGCACGAGCCGTCTCGACCTGTGGCAGGTCAAGAGGGAAGCGCACCTGGTCCAGATCGGAGCGCAACCCGCTCAGCTCGGCCAACAGTTCCTGGGTACCCATCGTCACAACCTTCACGAGAATCAGCGTGGGGATCCTTGTACCCAAGAGTATCGAGTCTGTCCTGATTCTCCTCCCCTGATTCTCCTTGCGAGGAACGGGGCGAAGCGACGTTCTGTCCCGGTCCCCGCTCCTGCACACATGACCTCGCGCCGAATCACCGTCCTTGACGAGGCGTCATTACACCTCGTCCTTCGCGCACATGGCCTCGCGCCGTGATCAGGAAACGTGCTTGGTTCGGAAACCGGAATCACCCTCAGCAGCTCGAGGGGAGGTTTCACCGGGCCGATTCGCGACCCATGACCGGAATCGACGTTCCCGAGGAAGGAGGGAAGTACTCCACCAGCCACCGTGGCAGATGTGGTTTGACGAGCCGGGCACCGCGTGATTCGGTGACGGCCATCGCCGAGAGCCCCCGGATCTCGGCGAGCAGACGGGCCTGCCGTGCCGTCGAGTTCGCTGCAAGACCACGAACCTCCGCATCCCGCAGATAGGCAAGTTCGGTGGTGCGCCGTAGATATTTCAAGGTCTGCCACCAGCACCTGATTCCGTGACTCAGGGCGACGGCACTGATCCACCAGCGTCGATGCAGAACGGAGACGACCTCTCCGACTCGCGCGGGAAGCCATCCCATGACGGCGTAGTCACCGAGACGACGGGCGATCATGCGTCCTTCCGCCACCAACCGAAGCACCAGGCCGAGGATGAAGATCATGACGATGGTCACGCTGACCCACCAGTACGGTCGAAGCTCGTCGAGATTGCGGGTCGAGGACAGCCCGTTGAAGGCCATGTGCCCCATGACGGCCATGACGAAACCGGTGAGTGGCGCCATGACACGCACGATGCGACTGCGGGCTCGCAGACCGAAGGCCAGGCCCAGAGCAGTCATCGAGGTGAAAAGTGGGTGGCCGAATGAGGTGAGCGCACCTCGCAGTACGACCATCTGTCTCAGGGCGGCCTCGGGATCTCCTGCGTCGATGGTGACGCTGGCGTAGTTGTCGGCTCGAGCGTAGTAGACGATGTTCTCGACAAAGGCGAAACCGATGGCCGACAATCCGGCCAGGCTCACGGTCTGAACGGCCGAGGTCAACGTGGGGCCGATGACGGCAGCAAGGATGAACAGAATCGTGGCTTTGAAGAACTCCTCGACGAAGGGCGCGGAGAAGATGGCGGGACCTGCCCCGGCAGATGGGTCGACACCGCCCTTGACGGAGAGCATCGAGGCCATCCACGTGTTGGCGTACATGCTTGCCCAGCAGGCCACCGAGCCGCCCCAGGAGAACGCGATGAACCAGATCGGGAAATGTTTGGTGCGATATCGATCGAGCAGGATGAACAGTGCCGACCACACCGCCGCAGTGGGCCAAGCGTAGTGGATGGCCTTCTTGAAGGACAGATCGGTGATTCCCGGCGAGACCAGTTCCTTGCCCTCGACCTCCACGGTGGTGTCGCGGCTGAGGAGTGAATACGTGTCGCCGAGTGTGAGGATCGACAGGACGATCATGACGACGACGGCCCACGTCCACGGGTTGCCCAGGACACGACGCCACCAGGCGTCGCGGGGTTGCACAGGATTCAGGCCAGACATGGCCCCCACCCTACAAGCTGTGTGCGAGACGCCCGGCACCGTGACGTGCTGGGACGTACTGAGCGGTCATGGTCTGGTGCACGATGGACCGCGGGAGCACCACGTCGTGCATGTCATGTGGCGGCCCGGGTGGGAATCGAACCCACGCGCGACAGATTAGAAGGCTGCTGCTCTATCCGCTGAGCTACCGGGCCCGGCTCGTCAAGTGTATCGACTTTTCGTGACACCGTCCTCGCCGGTCCTCCGCGATCCTCCACATCGCTTCCCAGCAGCCCTGCCGCGTATCCCAGCAATCCCCGACGTCACGAGATCGGCTCCTGCGCCACGCCGTGAATCAGCCACACCAACTAGTCTGGACCATGTGAATGACATGTTGGTGTGGATTGACTGTGAGATGACCGGGCTGGATCTGGCCCACGACGGACTGATCGAGGTGGCGGCGCTCGTCACCGACGGCCAGCTCAACGTACTGGGCGAGGGAGTTGACGTCGTCATCAAGCCGGAACCGCAGTGGCTGGAGCACATGAACGATTTCGTCCGGGGAATGCACACCCACTCGGGTCTGCTCGACGAGCTCGATTCCGGGGCGACGATGGCAGACGCTCAGCAGCAGGTGATGGACTACATCACCAGCCACGTCAAGGAACCGCGCAAGGCTCCGTTGGCCGGGAACACGATCGGTACGGATCGATCCTTCCTGGCCAAGGACATGCCCGAGCTGGAGGCCTACGTCCACTACCGCAATGTTGACGTCTCCTCGATCAAGGAACTCGCACGCCGCTGGTACCCGACCGCTTTCAAGCACACCCCGGCCAAGCAGGGAAATCACCGGGCCCTTGCCGACATCCAGGAGTCGATCGAGGAACTCATGTTCTGGCGCGAGGCGGTCATGGTTGCGGCCCCTGGACCGGACTCGCAACAGTGCAAGGAGATTGCCGCCAAGTACCAGGGCCTGCTCACCGGAGCGGGACACTGAGACAGCGACCCGGACGAATGTTCCGGAGTGGCATGAGCGGGATCGGGACACCGACTCGGTCTGGTTCCGTTCAGCCAAACACGGGTCCCTGTTCAGCTGGACACTGATCCGGGTGCAGCAGCCGGGCCCCATTGAGCACACCCCGGGCCGGCTGAGCCCCTCGAGCACACCCCGGCCCCACTCGGAACGATCCCACCCAGAACAGGGACGCTGGGGAACCCGCTCCCCGCTGTGTCTCGATTGCATTCCGCTGCGCCTCGGCTGCGTGACGATTCTGCGACTTGCACAACACGAGCTGAATTCGCTACGCTACCGGGGTTGCTCGGTCACCCGGGAACATGGTGGCTATAGCTCAGTCGGTAGAGCACCTGGTTGTGGTCCAGGGGGTCGCGGGTTCAAGTCCCGTTAGCCACCCCGAGGTAATCCGCGTCGTCCATGTGGGCGGCGCGGATTTTGCATGTCCGCTCATCCACACCCCGTCTGGACCCATCCCTTTTGGGCCCATCCCATCTGATCCCGGCCCCCTTCCGAACTCATCCCCCCGGATCGCCGATCCACACCGATCGCCAGTACACACCGCGGATCATCCTCGGCCTCAGGCCCCATGAACCGTCATGGCCTGACCAGCCACAATGACCTGGCCAGCCACATCTCGCCACCTGGTCATGCAAGGGTTTCCCCATCATGACGGGATCCCTCCGACCAGTTCCGACGAGATCCCATGCACTCCGCGGTCATCACGAGCCAGTACCACCGATCGTGACCAATGGTGCCGCGTGACGCTCACCTCCACCTCGTGGATCGTTGAAGAATGACCTGCTTGTTGCGATTTCCACCATCCGATGGTGCGCACATCAATGTGTGTGACCGCGCTGGACCACTCCCCGCAGATGACCAAGGTGGACTGACGGGCCCTGAGTCTGGTGGCGAGCCTGCGAGAGGCCTCCAGTGACATGGCGGGCGGCGCACAGGCATAGATCACGTCCAGCTCCTCCACGAGAGCAGCGACGGTGGCCAACCAGCCACGGGAGCTCGAAACCATGACCAGTCGTGACGCATCAACCCCCCACCGTCGCACCTGGGCACCTCGCAACTCCGGCATCCCGACAACTCCGCACCATCCATTGACGAGCAACCCCAGGCCCACGTCCGATGCGCCATCGAGGCTGTAAGCCTCCGAACGCAGTCCTCCCGGAAACAGAGGACGTAGCAGAGGATGCACCGGATGCCCGGTGACATCCCCCTCCAGCATGAGGTCACGTCCCAGCGCAGGAACATGGGTCACCAACGGCTCGTTGTCCGACAGCTCTGTGATCGCCATGACCCCATGATCGAACTTTTATTCGAAAATGTCAAACATGTATTCGATCTCATGGTATGATGAACAGCGTCAAAGCCCCGGCGCCACCCACTTCCTCCATCTCGACCCACCCGGAGAGCCTTCATCATGACCACTGTCCTGAGACACTTTTCCGCTTCACGAAGCCGCCAAACCACCAGACCCATGACGTGAGTATTCATGAAGCCGGCAAGCCTGCGATGATGGACCTCATGACAAGCACCCAGATTCAGGCGCCGCCGCAACCAAGCCTGTCCTTCCGGCTACGCGCTGCGCTGATGATCGGACGACTCGCGGCATCAGCCTCCCGTCTTGCCGGCAAGGGTTCAGGATCCTCGATCAGGGGAAAGGTCACACTGGCCCTGGCTCCACAGGCATTCCCCGAGCTCATCGCGCCACGCCAGATCGCGGCCGTCACCGGCACCAACGGCAAGACGACGACGACCCATTTCCTCACCGCCGCGGTTCACGCGAGCCGCGGCATCGAACCCGATGACATCGTCACCAACGCCGACGGGGCCAATCTGCATGCTGGGATCGTCTCTGCCCTGGGGCAGGCCCCGGAGGCACGAAATGCCATTCTGGAAGTCGACGAGCGAGTCGTCGCCGACGTGGTGCGCCAAGGTCACCCGCGTGTCCTGGTCCTGCTCAATTTCAGCCGCGACCAACTCGATCGCAATCATGAGCTGACCTTCCTGGGGAGAGAATGGCGCGAAGCCCTGGAGGAGGCAGGCGAGGAAGGCCCCACCGTCGTCGCCAATGCCGCCGACCCACTCATCGTGTGGGCCGCCCAGGCAGCACACCGGACGGTGTGGGTGGACACGAAACCGCGCTGGACGGCCGATTCGGTGCTGTGCCCGCAGTGCGGATCGATCCTCCTGCACGACGACAACGGTTGGCGCTGCGAGGAGTGCGGGCTGCACCAGCCCGAGGCCGACTGGTGGGTGGACGACCGGAAGGCCATGCGCAAGGACGGCCACGAGTATGAACTCGAGATCAGCGTTCCCGGATCATTCAACCTTGCCAATGCAACCTGTGCACTTGCCGCCGCAACGGAGATGGGAGTGGACCCCTACGATGCCCTGCTGGGGATGCGCGAGGTCTCCTCGCCGGCTGGTCGCTATGCCACGACCAGCATCAACGACGTCCTGGTCCGCCTCATGCTGTCGAAGAACCCGGCAGGATGGACGGAGTCGCTGCCCTTGGCAACCTCCGATCCCCTGATCCTCGCCATTGACGCCGTCGCGGCCGATGGCAAGGACGTCTCCTGGCTGTGGGACGTCGACTATGAGCAGCTGGCCGGGCGAACGGTGATCTGCACCGGACCACGGGCCTTGGACCTGGGCGTACGACTGGAGTACGCCGGGGTCGACCATGTCGTCATCGAGGACCTGTCGGACGTCTTCGTCTGTCCTCTGCTGCAAGGACGATGGGACCAGCCCCACCCCATCGACGTACTGGCCACCTACACCCCGTTCCAGAAACTACGCCGGATGGGAGAACACATATGAGCCTCGACCACCCCAGGATCGTCCTGCTGTACCAGTCGCTGCTGGGCATCTACGGCGATCACGGCAATGCCGTGGTGTGCCAGAAACGTCTCCAGTGGCGTGACCTGAACGCCGAACTGCTGACGATCGAGCCCGGCGAGCCGGTCCCCACGGACGCAGACCTCTACCTGCTCGGCGGCGGCGAGGACACCGCCCAGATCACCGCAGTGCGCCAACTCAAGGCAGACGGCGGACTGTTCACCGCCCTGGATCGTGGAGCCGTGCTCTTCGCCGTGTGCGCTGGCTACCAGATCTGCGGCTCCTCGTTCACCATCGGCGCGCACGACGAGATCATCGAAGGTCTCGGTCTTCTCGACGTCCAGACCCGTCGCGGCCCACAACGAGCCGTGGGCGAGGTGCTGCATCACTGGACGAGGCCCGATGGCACCGAATCACTCGTCACCGGATTCGAGAACCACGGCGGGTGGACCACCCTGGGAACGGATGCCACGGCCCTGGCCGACGTCGAGATCGGGTGGGGCAACGGGGACAGGACCACCGAGGGTGCCATTCAGGGCAATGTCATCGGCACCTACCCGCATGGACCGATCCTGGCTCGCAACCCCGAGCTGGCAGATTTTCTCCTGGAGCGATCACTGGGCACCACCCTGGAGCCCCTGGACAAGCCTGAGATCGAGCAGCTGCGGGAACGCCGAATTCGCTCGGCACGCGCAGGAAAGCCCTAGTCATAGCAGCTTTCACGGAGCTTCTGGCGTCCTGGAGGTACATCCATGTACACCCGGTTGCCACCTCGATTTTGCAAACACGATGAAGTTCGGTAATGTTCCTCCTCGTGAGCGCTGCTAGCTCAATTGGCAGAGCAGCTGACTCTTAATCAGCGGGTTCAGGGTTCGAGTCCCTGGCGGCGCACTCACCGAAGGCCCCAATCCACATGGATTGGGGCCTTCGCTTTCATCACGTACTCCGTGAATCGAGCGATGACGCTCATGCCCCGTCATGAATCGTCACCGATCCTGCGCCCGTATCAAGTCCCATCACCATCGAGTGATCGGTTCATCGAGCAACGTCTTCGAATGCCGCACAGGCAATCACAAAGGTGTACGAAACAACTGCCACACAACCCAGCCACCTGGAGTATCTTTCTGTGCAGTGGCAAAGCTCATCGCCCCGCCAGTACTCCGGCGAGGTGATGAGACGGCGCAGCAGCTGCGCCAGCTTCGAGCTTTCCAAAGGAGGAAAACGAACATGACGAGCCATTCTCGCCGAGCATTTCTTCAAGGATCCCTGAGTGCCCTGGCACTGGGCGCCCTGGCCGCCTGCTCCAACGATTCCGATTCCGGCAGTGCCGCCAACTCCCAGGACTTCTCCGGCACCGGCCCCATCAACTACGCCCAGGGCAAGGACTTCTCCAGCGGCATGGTCCAGAAACGTCTGGACGAGTGGAACAGGAAATATCCCGACGAGAAGGTCACCCTCATCGAGCTGTCCTCCGAGGCCGATCAACAGCGCAGCTCGTTGGTCAACAGTGCCCAGACCAAGTCGGACGCCTACGACGTCATCTCCCTGGACCTCGTCTGGGTCGCCGAGTTCGCCGCCAATCGATGGGTCATGCAACTGCCGGCTGACAAGTTGAAGAATTCCGACATCATCCCCAGCGTGTGGGAGACCGGCCTGTACCGCGACAACATGTACGGCATGCCCTACGTCACCGATGCCTCCCTGCTCTACTACCGCAAGGACCTGCTCGACCAGGCTGGCGTCAAGAAGGTCCCCACGACATGGGACGAACTGCTCAGCGCCATCGAGGCCGTACGCAAACTGCCCGGCCATGCCGACATCGGCGGGATCGGCGGCCAGTGGAACAAGTACGAAGGCCTCACCTGCAACATCTCCGAGTTCATCCACACCATGGGCGGAGCCATCGTCGACGATCAGAGCAAGGTCGTCCTGGGCGACTCCACGTACCACGACAAGAACGTCAAGGCCATCCAGTTCGTCATCGACGCCTTCAAGAGCAACGTCATCCCCAAGGAGGCGCTGGAGTGGAAGGAGGAGGACGGCCGCGGCGCCTTCGAGTCCGGCAAACTGCTGTTCTACCGCCAGTGGCCCTACCAGTACTCCAACAACGTCAAGAACCTCGGCATCGACAAGTTCGACGTCGCCCCCATGCCATCCATCGACGGCAACAAGTACGTCGCCACCCTGGGAGGCCACAACTGCGCAATCTCCACGAACTGCAGGAACAAGGCCACGGCACTGAAGTTCATCACATGGTGGACCAGCAAGGAGACCCAGCAGTACAACGTCGACAAGCTCAGCAATGCCCCGATCCTCGGCTCGTTGTACTCCGACAAGGCCAACGTCAAGGAACTGCCCTACCTGCCGCCGCTCAAAGCCTCCCTGGACAAGGCCAAGGGACGCCCGCGTGTGGTCAACTACGGTGACGTCACAGCTGCCGTCCAGGACGCCGTCTACCCAGCAATCAAGGATGGCGGCAACGCAGAGGACGTCGTCGCCACACTCAACGACTCGCTGAAGTCCATCATCAAGAACTGAGTGACACGTGCCCAGGGGCGGCTCCCTCGAGCTGCCCCACGCTGCACACGCGTCTGGTTCCCCTGCCAGCGATCATGCCTCCGGAAAGGCCACCCATGTCCTCAACAACTGCACCACGAAAACGATCGGCACGAGCCCGGTCCCAAGAGCGTCTGGCCCTGCTCCTCATCGCACCCACACTGCTCGTCCTGACGATCGTCATCGTCGTACCGGTCTTCCAGTCGTTGTACCAGTCCCTGCATGGCCAGCCCGGCCTGGACCCCCAGACCGGATTCGTCAACGACACCGAGCCGTTCGTCGGTCTGCGCAACTATGCCGACATCTTCACCGGAGGAGGTGACCGGTTCTGGAATGCCTTCCTCAACACCACGCTCTTCGGTGTGGTGACCGTGCTCCTCGAGACCGCACTGGGCGTCATCATGGCCCTCATCATGCACAAGGCGATGGCTGGACGAGGTGTGGTGCGTGCCGCGATCCTCGTCCCGTGGGCCATCCCCACCGCCGTCTCGGCGATCCTGTGGGGGTGGATCTTCAACCAGAACGGCGTCGCCAACGCCATCCTGGGCCAGCACATCATGTGGGCCTCGGGTGATTGGTCGGCCAAGTGGTCCATCATCATCGCCGACGTGTGGAAGACGGCCCCCTACATCGGCCTGCTCACCCTGGCTGGTCTGCAGGTGATTCCCGAGGAGGTCTACGAGGCGGCCAAGATGGACGGTGCTGGGGTGTGGAAACGATTCACCTCCATCACCCTGCCACTGGTCAAGCCGGCCCTCGTCGTCGCCGTCCTGTTCCGCACCCTGGACGCGCTGCGCATGTTCGACCTGCCGTACATCCTCGTCGGCCCACGCAAGAATTCGGTGGAGACGCTCTCCATGCTCGTTCAGGACGAGGCCTCCAACCTGCGCTACGGCGCCGCGGCGGCATATGCACTGCTGCTGTTCCTCTACGTGTTCATCATCGTCTTCGCATTCATCAAAATTCTGGGAGCCGACATCACCGGATCGGGCAGGCAGGAGCGTCATCACAAGGTCAGGGCGTCCAGCTTCGTCAACGGTGGCAGCCCCACCACACGTCGGGAGCGCAAGGCTGCCGGACGTCGTGCTGATGGGAAAGGAGTCTCAGCATGAGCACTACGACAGCTGATGCGAACGCAATCCTCACGCACCCTGGTGGCGACACAGGCATGACCGGGAAGAAACGCGGCGGCGCCGGAAAGGTCTTCTCGGGCATCGGGATCGCCCTCATCATCATCTACTGCCTGGCGCCGTTCTACTGGATGCTGGTGTCCTCATTGCGGCCCGACAAGGAAATCTTCGAGAACACATGGTGGCCGCGACACGCCTCGTTGGAGAACTACCGAGCCGTCTTCGCCCCCGGGAACAACTTCCTGCGCGCCCTGGGCAACTCCGCCATCGTCTCCATCAGTGTGACGATCGTTGCGCTGCTCATCGCGACCTTCGCGTCCTATGCGCTGGCTCGTCTGGAGTTTCGAGGCAAGGGGGCGTTCCTCGTCCTGGTCATCGCGACGTCGATGTTCCCGCTGGTGGCGATCATCGTGCCGCTGCTGAAGAACTTCTCGGCATGGCATTGGATCAACACCTATCAGGCGATGATCATCCCGGATCTGTCGTTCTCACTGCCGCTGGCGGTGTGGAACCTCACGACGTTCTTCAAGCAGATGCCCGACGAACTCGAGCAGTCCGCCATGGTTGACGGCTGCACCCCACCGCAGGCATTTCGCAAGATCATCCTGCCGCTGGCCACCCCGGGAATCTTCACCACCGCGATCATCGTCTTCATCGGCGCATGGAACGAGTTCCTCGTCGCCGTGACGATGATCAACGACCCGAAGATGCAGCCGGCGACGGTGATGCTGTCGAAGTTCACCGGATCCTCACAGTTCAACACCCCGTTCGGCACGCAGATGGCTGCCGGCGTCATCATGACGATCCCCCTGGTCATCATGGTGCTCATCTTCCAGCGTCGGATCGTTGAGGGGCTGTCCGCCGGTGGACTGAAGTCATGACACCGCGCTGTCGAGAGAAAACCATGGGCCCTGCCACCGTCTGTGGTGGCAGGGCCCATCAGCTGACGCAAACAAAATCCTCAGGCCACGACGCCGGACATGCACGCTCCTGCGAGAAAGGCGCACATGCGGGCACCGGAGTGGCGCGTCTGAGGAACTCTGCGACGTCGCTCACACCAAGGTGCCCTGGGTACGGAACTCAGTCCTTGTTCTCAGCGGCGGCTTCGGCACGCAGCACGGATGCCTGACGCAACAGGGACTCGGCAAGACTGCTGAACTTGGACTCACCGCCGTTCAGGTCGACGACCTGGGCGACGTCCTTCTTTCCACGATGCCGGTTGCGCTTGGCGGCAGCCTTGCGTGCGGCCTTGCTTTCCTTGGCGGCCCGCTTGGCATTCTTGAGCTGCTGCTTCTCCAACTTGCGTCGGGTGGTGGCGCCGGTGGCCTTCCCGACGATCGCGCGAGCAGCGGTCAGCAGCACGAGGCCACCGACGACGACACCACCGACGAGGATGAGTCGGTCCCCGCGCCAGCCGTTCTCGTCCTTGACCTGCCCCTTGGCCTGGTCGAACTGTCGCTGTGCAAAACTCTTGGCATCGTCGACAGCGTCGTTCTTGAGGGTCTTGGGATGGAACTGCTGGGTGGCGTCCTCAACGGTCTGAGAAACTCGCGACCTTGCGGCGTTGAGATCCTGCCTAATCTGCTCGGCGGTGCGAGTGTCCTTTTCCTTGCTGGCCATCTGGCCCCCCTTGCTCGATGCTGCGGATATTTCCAGTACGGACGGACAAACCCGCCTCCCTGAGCTCTCAGCCTATATCGTGGACGTCATGAGCACGCATCTAGAGCCCGGATATTCCGCCCCCGACTTCACTCTGCCTGCCGCGGACGGCACGAAGGTCACCCTCTCCGAGCTGCGCAACCGCAAGGTCATCGTGTACTTCTACCCTGCTGCGATGACGCCGGGGTGCACCACACAGGCAGTTGACTTCACTGCCCACCTGGACGACTTCACCACCGCAGGCTACGACGTGCTGGGCATCTCCCCCGATCCCGTTGACAAGCTGCAGAAGTTCGTCACCAAGGAATCGTTGACTCTGACGTTGCTGTCCGACGAGTCCAAGGGGATCATGAAGGCATACGGTGCCTACGGACCCAAGAACGTCTACGGCAAGGAAATCGTTGGTGTCATCCGCTCCACCTTCATCGTGGACGTCGATGCGGACGGTAATTGCATCGTTGCCGAGGCACAGTACAATGTTCGCGCCAAGGGTCACGTCGACAAGCTGCGCCGGGAGCTGGGGATCAGCGACTGACCCGCACCGTTGGATCGAGTGTTCCTTGGTTCCGGGACCGCGATGTCCCGTTGCCGGAGTGGTGGAATTGGCAGACACGCAGGATTTAGGTTCCTGTGCCGCAAGGCGTGAGGGTTCAAGTCCCTTCTCCGGCACCAGCACGATCAGCCCGGTGAAATGATCTTGTCACCGCGCATTCTCACAAGCCTCCCCGCGGCAGACATGCACTGAGGCTGTCTCAGACTGCCAAACCATACTTTCCACGCCTCAGTGAATCCCCAGGAGCAAAGCACAATCGGATGTGTGACCGATCCCGCGGCAGGAGCGGTTGCACACGACGCCGCACGACGGCCCGAGCCAATGGGCCGTTCCGCGTGTGGATCTCCGGCGCGAGCGGGTGCCGATTGCCACGAGACGTGGCAGCCTCTGGGATCCCGAACACGATTGCCACACGCCGTTTTCCCGGAACCGCGTCTGCCAGATCATTGGTCCTCGGTTCGCCGTGGCAATCCTGCACCGAACGACCTCACCTGCCACATGGCGTGGCAGCCACCACGTTCAGCACCATGATTGCCACACGTCACTCGATGAGGTGCCATGCACGAACCCCTCACAGTCAAAAACTGACCCAGCGCTCGAGCGCGCACCCCACACCCGCCGCACCGGACCCACACTCACCAACCTGGGGACAGGACCCACAGGGAGCAGGGCTAGCGCTACGAGCCACCGTGGCAATCCTGCACCGAACGACCTCACCTGCCACGTGGCGTGGCACAACCCTCACTCCCACACATGATTGCCACAAAGGCACGAGCAGGGCAGTGCCCCACCCCCTTGCCGGATCGTCACGCCAGGGCATCCACCACCACGCCTAGGCATTTACCGACACCAGGGCATCCGTGGTCATCCTGTGCTGGACGCTCCCCCGTGCCACGTGCCGTGGTATGGGATCCAGTTCAACCCAGGATTGCCACAGCAGCTGAGCTGAGTCACTGCCCTCGGCTGTCATCATGGCGTGGCCCCTGAGGAGATGTAAGATCTTTTACACAAGATGCTTTAAACGAAAGGTTGAAAACAATGGCGTTCGGGGCCTTCGACAGTCAGATCACCCGCCGTGGCTACGTGACCGAGGCAATGGACACCATCTGGTCCGAACGATCAACGGTACAGAGCTGGTACGACGTCGAGGCAGCACTGGCTCGCGTGCAGACGAAGCTGGGAATGATCCCCGAGGGCACTGGAACCCGAATCACCCAGCAGGCGAAGGCCACGGATGCCGTCATGGAACGTATTTTTTCTGGGACGGCAGGAAATCCCTTTGCCCTGGGACTTGACTGCCTTCGGCAGACCCTTGACGAGACGACCCGCCGATGGGTCCATTTCGGGGCCACGACCCAGGACATTCTCGACACCGCTCGAAACCTGCAGATCCGTGACTCGCTCGATCTCATCGATTCCTGCACCAATGACCTTCTGAAAATCACGCGACTGCTGGCCGACAGGCATGCGGAGACCATCATGGTGGCACGCACCAATGGTCAACATGCCGTTCCCACCACTCTCGGCATGAGATTCGCCAGATGGACCGCCGATCTCGAGCGATCCCGTGAGCGCATGACGCAGACACGGCACCGTTGCCTTCTCGTGCAGTTCTCCGGTGCAGCAGGCACATATGCTTCGATGGGGCCGCACGGCGCAACGGTCGCCACCGAGATCGCCCGAGATCTCGGGCTCACCTGCGAGCTCATCGCCTGGCATGCATCCCGAGACGCCCTCACGGAGCTCTCCTGCAACCTGGCCATCCATGCACAGGTTCTGGCCAAGATCGCCGAGGACCTCTACAACATGCAGCGCACCGATCTTCGGGAAGCGGCCGAGGCCCTTGATCCGCATCTCTCCGGATCGAGCACCATGCCTCAGAAACGCAATCCGTTCTCCACCATGAAAATCACTGCCGCAGCTCGTATGGCTGCCGGTGCGGCAGCCACCGTGCTCACCAACCCGCCCGGTGACTTCGAGCGGGACCACCGACAACTCGAGGTCGAGCGCGACGCGGTTCCCCGAATCCTGGCGGCAGTCGACGGGGCCGGACAGAAGCTGTTGACACTGTTGAACGCACTGGACTTCAACGTCGACCAGCTTGCCGCCAACGCTCATCGAGAAGGAATCCTGCTCGTCAGTGAAGGCATCATGATGGAGCTTGCCCCACGCCTCGGCCACGAGGAGGCTCACGACCTGCTGCAGGAATTCTCCGCTGCCCATCGAGCCAATGGAATCAGCCTGCACGACTTCATCGGCGCGCATCCGCACGTTGCTGAGAAACTGTCAGGTCTCGATCTTGACGAGCTGTCCGACCAGTCCCGCTACACCGGTCTGTCCGCCAAGCTCTCCCATCTCATTGCCGAGGACCGGCCCCACACCGGCAACGACGTCATGGGGTGATGAACACCCCGAGGTCGTCGAACAACCCTTGCATGGCCCTGACCCTGCCCCGCTCGACATCTGGATCGCTCGGGGCCAGGGCCGCCACCAGGGATTCCAGCAGAATGAGACAGCAGACGCGCGACCGGAAGGCGGTTGACGACTCCGAGGCCACCAGCAGGACGTGCTCGGCGTATCGACGCATCGGGGTCGAGGAACGATTCGTGAGCAGGATGGTGGTCATGTCGCGCTCGTGGAACATCCGTAGCACGGATTCGACCATCCGGGAGTGCCGGTCGAAGACGGACGCCAACAGGATTGCGTTGCTGGGCAGATCAATGAGCTGGTGCGCCATGCGGTCGGTCGATTCCAGCAGGATGACATGGGGCCGGTAGTAGCGCACCAGCAGGCTGAAGTAATCCAGCAGTGTGTGCCCGGTGGCGGCTGCCACGAGGTACACCGGCCGCGAGTCATCCTTCAACACCTCAACGACACGATCGAAGGCTTCGCCGTCCAACGCCCCCAGGCCAACGTCGATACTGCGCCGAGCAGCCTCCATCTTCGAGCGCCACATCGCACCCGGCGCGTCAGATTCAGGACTCCTGGTGGCGCGGTCACTGGGCAGATCAAAGTTTGCTGCCACCTCCTCACGCAGGCATCGTGAGAAATCGCGGAAACTGGCATATCCCAGTTTGCGAACGAAACGTGTCACCGATGCCGTCGAGACGTCGGTGGCCGCACTGATCTCGTCAAGGTTCTCCAGAGCCAGATGGGGAAAGTCGTCCTCGAAGTACTGGGCAATCACACTCTCTGTCGGAGTCAGCTCCTGCAAGGCTGCAAGTCGTCCATACAGATCCCCGGATTCCTCCGCCATCGTGGCGCCCCCTGTACACGCGTCCGTCACCACGAAATCTCGTGGCGGGCTTCACCCTACCGGTGCTCAGATGAGCACCAGACTCGAGATCATCATGACGATGAAACCCACCAGCATCGGAAGTGCCGTGCGACGCACCACCGCCATCGGCGAGATGCCCGCGGCACCAGCCACCGTGATGACCACCCCGGAGATTGGTGAGACCGAGCGAAACAGCCCACCACAGAACTGCATCGGGTTGACGATACTTGCCGCGCTACCACCGAGCCCCTTGGCAATGCCTGGGGCCAGGGAGGCGAATGCCGTGAAGGACCCCACCCCGGATCCGGTGAGGAAGGTCACCACACCGACGACCACACTGAACAGGACTGCCATGCCCCACAGTGGGAGACCAACGCCCTCGGCACCATTCACCAGGAGTTTGATGATTCCAGCCTGCTTGAGACCTTCGGCGAACAGCTGGGCACCGATGATGAGGGAGACGACCTTGGCGAACATATTGCCCATTCCGACGAACATGGCGTTGGCGTCACCCAGAACCTCCGAGCGATCGTGGTTGCGTATCAGCTCGACGAGGATGGTCACCAGCCACACCAGCAGGAATGCCGACACGGTCGACAGCTGCACGGATTTCACAGCCAACGGGCTGAAGACGATGAGCAGGATGATCGGCAGCAACAAGAAGATGGCATACCACTTGGGAGCCTGGCGAGCTGCCGCACGATCCTCGTCGCGATGCTCGGCACTGTCGTCGCCACCCCTGCGATCCAGGCGACGCTGGACGAAGAAATGGGTGATGGCCACTGCAACAACCGTGGGGATCGCAACCGGAAGCTGATCGCGGACGAAGTACACCGCCGGGGAGAGTCCCACCGTGTGGGCGGCCAGGATCTCCGTGCCAGTGGCAGGCCCGATGGGCAGGGCACTCGTCGTGGCGATGACTGCGGCACCAGCTGCGGCGCTGGCCCCGGAAGCGGTGATGATCGGCATCATGATGACGACGAGCAGCATGGCCAGGCCCGCGGCGCTCGGGATGACCATGAAGAGCAACTGCCCCAGGACGTAGGTGAACACCAGGATGAGATAGGGCTGCTTGAGCCTGGTGACAGGCCCAATGACGAGACGCACCAGCGCCTCGGTGGCCCCAATACGGTTCATGTAGGCCGAGAATCCACCAGCGGCCATGATGATGAGGCCAACCCCGGTGAGCTGGCTCTTCGCAATCGACTCGATGAGCCCGATGATGTCGAACCAGACGCTCCCGGAGCTCTCATCGCCTTCCAGCAACGGGACCGACGGTCTGAGGATGACGCGGATGAGGACCAGCAACAGACCGGCTCCCAGCAGCACCAGCACAGGCTTGTACCTCTTGACCAGCAACCAGCCGGCCAGAACGGTCACGACAAGCGCGCACAGCGCCAGCACCGTCGTCATGATGACCTCCTCGTCATGTGACCCATCACGATGAAAGTAAATATACATCTTTGCATCTGCGCGATGAATAACTGACATATTCTTGGCGGGAAGATTTTCTGCGCCCTGAAGGCCACTGTCCAAGGAGCACCGATGCATCCAACGTCACTGAATCACCGAGCACGATCGTCACTGCACGTGTTGATCTGTCTCCTACTCATCATCACTGGTGCAGTGGGTTCGAGCCTCGCACAGCGTGACGGTGGAAAGGTCAACGTCCAAGGACTGATGATTCCGGGCAAGGACGGCGCCCTTGTCAGTGCTGATCTGTTCCGCCCCGACACGGCCACCGAGAAGAACAAGGCTCCGATGGTCATCGTGAGCCCCGGTTTCCAACGCACCAAGGAGACCCAGATCTCGTACTCCATGGAGCTTGCTCGCCGGGGATACGTCACCCTGGTCGTCGACCCGTACAACCAGGGCGAGTCGACCTCCCAACCACCGACCAATGACGATCCGAGCATCAAACCAGCCATCGACTACGTCTCGCGCACCACCACGTTGAACTACGTGGACAAGTCCCGGATCGGCATCACCGGCCATTCCGCCGGCGGATCACAGGTACGTCGCATGGCAGCAGAGTATGGCGCCAAGGAATCCAAGGCCCTCAAGAAGGCCAAGAGCCCCAACTCCCCCGACGGCACCACGATCACCAAGGAGGAACGAGAGAAGGCCGAGGCCCTCAACCCCATCCGATCAGTGTTCATCTCCGGATGGCTGCAGAAACTCGACGCGAAGAAGTTCAAGAAGGTCCACTCCAATGTCGGCATCGGCTACGCGTTCTACGACGAGGGCGGCTACCGCAACAAGAACGGCAATGGAGATCTGCGCACCGCACCAGAGGCGTTGGCCGTCATCAACTCCGGACTGCCGGCATCCCAGCACGTCGACCATGTCGTCATCGGCAAGGGGTACGGATCGACCAGCGACCGTACCTATCGCGTCGCCTACAATGACCGCACCATCCACCCCTTCCAACCTCTGACACCCAGCGCCATCGGATCGATGATCCAGTTCTTCGACGACACCCTGGGCGCACCACACGCCATGAGCACCACCAATCAGACATGGTGGCTCAAGGAGCTGTGCAACGGTCTTTCCCTCGTCGCAGCCCTGGTGATGCTGGTACCCCTCACGAAGCTCCTGCTGACCATCCCGTGGTTCTCCCCGGCGCGCACCGAGGTCTGCCCGGCACCGGCGAAGCCGCGAGGCCGAGGCGCGGTGATGTTCTGGACGATCTTCGTCATCTCGGCCGCCGTGGCATGCGTGACCTTCATACCGTTGTCAGCGGCCAGCCAGCACGTCTTCTCGGCCGCGGCGAACAAGCAGAACGGCTGGTTCTTCCCCGGCCGTATGGTCAACGCCGTCGTGCTGTGGTCACTGGTCAATGGTCTGTTCGGCCTGATCCTGCTGTGGATCGGCCACAGCATGTCGAAACATCGTGGTGCGGACGAGCCCCGGAACTGGGGGGTTCGGATGACTTGGGCCCAGACCGGACGCACCCTGGCCCTGGCACTGCTCGTCATCACCATCTTCTACACGATCCTGGCCATCGTGTACGGGTTCTTCCACGTCGACTACCGTCTGTTCGTCGTGGCTGCTCGTCCACTGACGAAACGCTGGTTCCTCATCGGCCTGACATATGTGCCCGCACTGTTCCCGTTCTTCTTCTCGAACTCGTTGCGCGTCAACGCCTCGATGCGGTTCAGCAACCAACGTCGCTGGGTCAACTGGCTCATCATCGCCTTGGCCAACTCCATCGGTCTGGCTGCGATCTTCGTCATCCAGTACGTCACCTTCTTCAGCACCGGAACCGTGTACTGGACGACGAACTGGCTCTACGTCAACATGCTGCAGTCGCTGCTGCCCATGATGATCGTGCTGCCGTTGTTCAACCGCGCGTTCTACCACGCCACCGGACGGGTCTGGCTGGGTCCGATCGTCACGACGACGGTTTTCGCCCTCATGGCACTGGGCGGATCGGTGGCGTACATCCCGATGTTCTGAGACGACGAGGCACAACGGATCCACGGACTGAGACAGCTCACAGGGTCCAAGGGAAGATGAGGAGTATCAGCAACCAGACAAGTTGGTTCCAGAGAATCACGGAGCACATCAGAACAAGAACAGCCATGAAACCCATTCGCAGGATTACCGATCCGCCATTCGTGTAAATATGTTCTCGCGTTTTCCCCAGAACCCATCCTGCAAGGATGAATACCGCCAAGGGAATCAAATAGACGACGAAGGCCCTGCCGCTGAGGGCGGTGCCAGCTGGCATCTCCATGTATTTCGGCTTCGGTACGAAACCGTGGTAGACGATCGTCAGCAGAATCCCGAGGAGGGTGGACATGACAACACCGATCGTCAGAGCCCTGCGCCCCCTGTCAGCCGGGTTCCCACAGGGACGAACCTTCCTCCCCCACAAACCAGAAACCCATCCCAGTACGGGAAACGCAATTGCGACAAGATCCAACCTCACGTTCCCCGAACCATCACTCACCGGAAGAACATCGGGAATCCGCAGCACGACAACCCAGCAGAATCCAGCGATGACTCCGATGATGAGGCCGTTGAGGGAGGCGCGACGGTATTGCTGCTCGGTCGTGTTGTTAGTGGTGGTCATCGTGGTGCTTTGACCTCGGACGAGTAGTGTGTCGCGAAAATGTGTTTAAAACTCAAAAAAGAATAATATATTTAAAAGGAAGCTAATTGCAAACCAAGCTGTTGTAGATAGGTATAGACCGAGAGCAACCCAGGCGCTCATTTTTGAGATTACTGAGTGACGATCACTCGGAGTATTAATTCTAGCAATACTGAGCCCCCATCCGGTAATAGGAAACACAAATAGGGGAGCCAAGAACATAACAAAAGCTTTGCAACTGAAAGTGGCATGATCTGGTACCTCCAAAGTTCCTATGCCCGCAACAAGACTGTAAAAAGTGATGGACATAAGTACCCCGATGGTGGTTGTCATGACGATGCCAACCATCTTGACTCTACGCTTCTTTTTCGCCGGAGTTGCGCAACCGTAGGCTGTTCTGCCCCACAAGCCAGTTATCCATCCAAGCACAGGTAAGGCCAAGGCAATAAAAGCCATTTTGGTGTTCCGTAAATACCCGCCCATCGGAAATAGGAAAGGTAGTAAAAACTCAACTGCCCAGACGGCTCCGACGATGATGCCGATGATGAGGCCGTTGAGGGGTGCGCGATGGTATTGCTGCTGCGCTGCGTTCTCACATGTCGTCATCGCTGTGCCTCGGTTGCGCTGGCGAGGCTGAAGGTCGATGGCGAGGGTGTCAGGGCCAGTGCCGCAGCGATTCTCGCTACGGCAGCTGTGGCTATCAGAAACATCTCATCAGATTCTTTCCGAGGGTTTAGGTTCGATTTTCTGAGGCGCTTGCACGCCAATTTTAGACCTGTTAAGGAGGAGCTGTGTTACTGGAGGATACGCAGCAGGTATCCAGTTCGGTGGGACGCAGTTTCACCAGATATTGTCACGATAACACATATGCTCACAGCCGAGCTAAACGATCATGACGCTTGTCGTCATACAGAGAGACCATTCAGGGTGCGAAAAAGAATAACATATGAAGGTACAAGCTGAAAAAAGCCAAAACCCCACACACAGGGACAGCAGCACGAGCACCATGAGAGTCATCGTTGGAATGACTCTGCGGCTATCGTTGCTCACCCGGATGACACCAAGGGTCCAACCAGCGAGGGGGAATGGGATCAGCGGCAGCACATACAGAACCAACGCCTTCCAACTGAAAGCTGCGTTACGGGGTACGCTCATCGGATTCCGATCCGTGCTGATGGAATAGAAGGCGATGGCCGGGATGACCCCGATCAAGGTCGTGGTAACAGCATGGAGCATCTTGATGTCACGCTGCTGCGCGGACAAGGGTCTGTGCGAAATGATGCTTCTTTCGCACAGACCGTCAATCCATCCGAGTAGAGAAAACGACAACACCAATCCCAAGACGACCGCCAATATTGCGAGATTGAACTCCGTTCCCTCGGAAGCCAAGAGGAACACGGCCGCGCAGACGGTTCCGACGATAGTGCCGATGATGAGGCCGTCGAGTGGGGCGCGTCGGTACTGCTGTCCGAGCGCGTCGTTGGTGATTTTTTCCTGGCGGTGTGGGGGCTGCTGGCGTCTTCGATGTCGGCGTGGTTGGTGCGGGGCTGGTCCTGGTTGGTCACGGTGAGGTAGCTGTCTCGGGTGCTGGGAGGGGCCATTGCGCCAGTCATCGACGGACTCGTCAGAGGTCTGTGCTTCGTCCCTGGAAGGCGTTGTCATGTCGCTTCTCCTCAGAAAGTGTCCCGGAAGAAGGTTCACGGGACAGCACAGGCGTGACATGCGTCGGTGTCGATCCGTAACCCCAG
>ERZ501057.3-NODE-3-length-145926-cov-10.951395_pt1 | contig 145926 bp, 119 predicted proteins | sample MGYA00510858_ERZ501057 | MGnify/ENA primary metagenome ERZ501057 (study PRJEB25958, sample SAMN03398509) | human skin metagenome | study: EMG produced TPA metagenomics assembly of the Human Skin Microbiome Metagenome (human skin metagenome) data set. | reverse complement strand
CTCAACGCCCAGGCGCTCCCGGACCATCGGTCCGGGAGCGCCTGTTCAATGTGGCTGGGAGTCAACCCTGGCGGGTTCAGCCCTGCTGCATGGTGCCGGTCTCGAGGAACCGGGTGTGCCAGTTGTAGGCCTCGCCGAGCAGGTGCGGGGTGTGCTTGAACTTGCAGTCACGCAGCGCACGCTCGTAGTAGTCCTGCAGCATCGGACGGAAGTCCGGGTGGGCGCAGTTCTCGATGATCTTCGGGGCACGCTGACGCGGGGCCAGACCACGCAGGTCGGCGATGCCCTGCTCGGTGATGATGACCATGGCGTCGTGCTCGGTGTGGTCCACGTGGGAGACCATCGGCACGATCGCCGAAATGGCGCCGTTCTTGGCCGTCGACGGGGAGACGAAGGCCGAGATGTAGGCATTGCGGGTGAAGTCGCCGGAGCCGCCGATGCCGTTCATCATGCGCGAGCCCATGACGTGGGTCGAGTTGACGTTGCCGTAGATGTCGGCCTCGATCATGCCGTTGGCGCCAATGACGCCCAGACGACGGATCACCTCGGGGTGGTTCGAGATCTCCTGGGGACGCAGGATGATGTGGTCGCGGTAGAAAGCCGCGTTCTCGTTCATCTTGTGGGCGTAGTCCGGCGACAGCGAGAAGGCCGTTGCGGAGGCCACGTCGAGCTTGCCGGCGTCGATGAGGTCGATCATGCCGTCCTGGATCACCTCGGTGTAGGAGGTGAGGTGCTCCAGGTCGGAGTGCAGCAGGCCGTCGAGTACGGCGTTGGGGATGTTGCCCACACCCGACTGCAGCGGCAGCAGATTCTTGGGCATGCGTCCCTGCTTCACCTCGTTGCCGTAGAAGTCGAGCAGGAAGCCGGCAATCTTGCGGGAGTTGTCGTCGATCGGCTTGAACGGCGAGTTGCGGTCGGGGCCGTCGGTCTCGACGATCGCAACGACCTTGCTGGCGTCGATCTCCAGGAACGGGGTGCCGATGCGGTCACCGGGGTGGGTGATCGGGATGGGCTTGCGGTTGGGGGGCAGCGCGAATCCCTGGTAGACGTCGTGCATGCCCTCGAGATCCTCGGACTGCCACGAGTTGACCTCGATGATGATCTTGTCGGCGACCTCGCAGTAGGCGGAGTTGTTGCCCACCGACGAGGTGGGGACGATCTTGCCGTCCTCGGTGATACGGGTGGCCTCGATGACGGCGAAGTCGACCTTGCCGAAGAATCCCTGACGCACCATCATGCCGGACTCCGACAGGTGGATGTCGGTGTAGTAGCTGGTGCCGTCGTTGATCTTGGAACGCATCGTCGGGTCGGACTGGTAGGGCATGCGCCAACCGATGCCGTCCACACCGGCCAGGGCACCATCCAGCTCGGGAGCCGTCGAGGCTCCGGTGAGGGTGTTGACAGTGAACTTTTCGCCGCGCTGATGGGCAGCCTCGATGCGCTTGGCGAGTGCGCCCGGGAACACCTTGGGGTAGCCCGACCCGGTGAATCCACCGAATCCGATCTGGTCGCCATCCTTGATGAGGCCGGCAGCGTCGTCTGCGCTCATCACTTTCTGACGCAGGGCTGCATTGGCAATCCGCTCTGACATCTGTCCTCCTGCCGTCGTGCGGCTGGTCGTCGATGACGGCACGCGGAACGCTCCGCGAGTCGCCGAGAAACACACTGTTCCGGGGCCCATTCCAGATGGGCCCGAAACCTTGGTATCACTTTATATCCACAGCCTCGGATGGCGTGCGGAACCCCTGTTCTTCAGCGGTCGGAATCGGCATGGTGCCCGTCCAGCATGGGAATGTGTGCATGTTTCTCACGTCGAGCAGGGTGAATTCTCGCGACCGGTTCGATCTGCAGCCATGACCAGGTGCTTGGACGGGCCACGACCCCTCGGCCGATGGCAGCGTGTCGGCACCGATGGGGCGAAACGGGGATCACCGGCACCACACTGCCGACACCGCGTCAAGACGCTCAAAACTCACGGTGTTGCGGGCGGCCTCCACGGCCACCGGCTTGGCGCAGAATGCAATGGCCAGTCCGGCCGCGTCGAACATGTCGAGGTCGTTGGCACCATCACCGATGGCGATCACTCGCTCGGCCCCGACGTTGGCCTGCGCGGCCCACCTGCGCAGCCAGGACGCCTTGGCGGCCCGGTCGACGATCTCCCCAGTGAGACGTCCCGTGAGGTGTCCATCGGCCACCTCCAACTCGTTGGCCACGGCATGATCTGCTCCAAGCTCGGCGGCCAACGGTTCCACCATCGACGTGAATCCACCTGACACCAGGCCCACGGTGGCACCGGCCTCGTGGGCAGCCGCAATCAGCTCCTTGGCGCCGGGGGTGACGACGATGGCGCTGCGAGCCTCCTCCACGGCGCCGACCGGCAACCCTGCCAGGCATCCGACCCGGGCCCGCAACGACTCGGTGAAGTCCATCTCACCGGCCATCGCCCGAGCGGTGACGTCGGCCACCTCATCCGCCCGCCCAGCACATTGCGCCAACAGGTCGATCGCCTCGGTGCGGGTGAGGGTGGAGTCGACGTCGCTCACCAACAGTCCGGGTGGTTGGGTGGCGAGCGCCCCGTGTGGATGGATGACGTCCGCGCCACTGGCCGAAGCCAACTCGCGCACCTCATGCATGTCTGCCTCAACGGTGGTGGTGTAGTCGAAGATCTGTGCCGTCCAGCCGTCGGTGTGGGTGCCGCGCATGTGGGCGGCCTGCGGCCACAGTGCGGTGCCGGGGGAGCGCAGACTGGAGCGGTCGTCGCTGACGAGGATGACGCGAGAACTCATGACACCAACGGTAGACGGGGCTGGACGACATCGGTACCCCATTCCGCCCCCATCCGGCCTGGGCCCGCTTGCCATCTGAATTTCCTCACGTGATGACTCCTCATCCGGATCTCCCCGCCCCTGATTGGTGCGCGCCGTGTGGACAGATGGGAAACCAGTCACCGCAGGATTGATCTCGTGGGCATCGTAGTGTGTTCGTGACGGCCGGAGCACGGACCGCGAGGGTGAGTCCGCGGCGACACGACGTGGACGTGCTCACTCCCGCACGGTCCGCGTGACCGTGTAGTGACGATTGCGCGTGACCTGGCGCGTCGGACCGACGAAGCGTCGCAGATGTGCGGCCCACGGCAGATGGTTGTTGTACACGCACCACAGCGCCCCGCCCGGGCGCAGTACCCGTGCGGCGTCGGTGAGCATCGCAAAGGTGGAAGCGTGATCCTGGGCAGCGCCCCGATGAAAGGGCGGATTGGTGACGACGGCGTCCATGCTGGCATCGGGCAGGTCGGCCAGTCCGTCACACCAGTGGGTGATGACGTCCAGACCATTCGCCGTGGCGGTGCGCTGGGTGGAGTCGACGGCCTGCCACGACACATCGGTGGCGTGCGCCCGTGCCGTGGGCAGTCGGCGTGCCAGCTGGGCAGCGATGATGCCGTTGCCACATCCCAGGTCGACGACGTCGGTGCGCACGTCCGCAGCAATGTCGTCCAGGTGGGAGAGCAGCAACGCGGTTCCGGCGTCCAAGCCAGTGGTGTGGAACACGCCACCGTGGGCGTGAATCGTCAACCCGTCCACGGTGTTGCTGCGTGGCCATGCGCCGGTGATCGCCGGACGTTCCCGCGGCCGTGAGATGTGCAGCACGCGGGCCTTGCGCACTCCGAGGCTTGCATGGACCTCGTCGAACCAACGCGCGGCAACGTCGTTCATCGACGGGGTCATGTGTTTGATGCGTCCGCCGGCGATGATGTGGGCGTCCGGGCCCAGCACGTGCCACAAACAGCCGAGCAGCTCGTCCAAGGCGTCGAGCGACTGGGGAAGATCGAGCCAGACCAACTGGCGATCGGTGCTTGGATGGCCGGTGACTCGGTGCTGCCCGGACGAAGGACCGGGACGGCGTTCCCCGGACTTCTCGGACGGTGGTGTGTCGGTCAGGGAGTCGGCTGGTGGGGACGCAGTAGGTGCCGATGTGGAGGTCAGGGAGTCAAGGTCCTGGGGCGACGCTGTCAGAGGGTTGAGCCGGATGGTGCTGGGGATCCCAGTGAGATCGCGGCAGTCGTCGGCCCACGCCTTGACCCGGTGCCCGGCGAGTGGGATCAGCCGCGGTCGGTTCAGCACCCAGACAGCGTTGCCCCGGGGTGCTTGCGTTCGCGTCGAGTCGGCGTCGAGCGTGACATGTGCCGAATCCTGCGGATCAATTTGTGGTGATTCAGCGACGATGAGGGCGTCAACGGGGTCGAGCTCAGCAGCATCCATGATGGCAGTCTCCCAGAACGAGGTGCAGATGTCGCCCCGCGCTCGTCCTGATTCCGTACGAGCCTTCCCTATCCCGGGCGGCCCTCCCTACCTCGCGCCGTCTCGCGTGACATTTTTGTCACGCCGGCATGGGCAGGGTCATGGGAACGTCAGGATGCTCGAGCATGCTGACATTTTTGTCAGGCCAGCTTCCTGCGGATTACACGAGTGCCGGAACCCTTCGGCCGATGACAATTTTTGTCACGTCGGGCGTGGACTGGGCAGGCGGGATCCGGGCGGGGCAGGCATGGTGGGCTCGGAGAGAGCAGCCAGCCGGGACTCGGGTGGAGCAGGCATGGTCGGGGCCAGGCGTGATTCAGAGCAGGGGGTGTCGCTCGTTCGCGGTGATGACATTTTTGTCATGAGACCGATGGTGCCGTCACGTGAGTGCGATGGTTCCGTGCCGGGTGACATTTTTGTGCACACGACGGTGTCTTCGGTGTCCTTGACCGGGGTTTGCCTTGAGCCCCGCTGCAGATCTCTCGCTCGGTACAATGCCGTCATGGCAGAGTCGCCCTTGGAAATTCACGTCATCGCCGATTCGACGGGTGAGACCGCCGTCCGTCTGGCACGAGCCGCCCGCAGCCAGTTCGAAGGAGTCCACTGGCACATCGTGCGTCACCCGATGATCGGCACCGTTGCGGAGATGATGGCCGCTCTGGAGGCCGTCATGGCGGCCCACGAGGCAGGTCAGTGGGTGTGCGTGGTCCACACCCTGGTGCTGCCGGACATGCGCCGGATGGTCGCCGACGCCTGCGAGGAAATGGGGATACGTGAGGTGAACCTCATGGGTCCGATGCTCGCGGCGATGGAGGAAGCCTCCGGCCTGGACGCCGATGCCGTTCCGCGTCGTCCGGTAGGGGTGGAGGCCGACTACTTCACCCGTATCTCGGCGATGGAGTTCGCAGTGCGCAACGACGACGGCGCCATTCCCGACCGTCTCACCGAGGCCGACATCTGCCTGGTGGGGGTGAGCCGCTCGGGCAAGACGCCGCTGTCGATCTACTTGGGCTATCTCGGCTACAAGACCGTCAACGTACCGTTGGTGCCCGGTATCGCTCCGCCCGCCGAGCTGGCCGCCGTGGATCGGTGGCGCATCGTTGGCCTGACGATCGACGCCCAGAAGTTGTTGGAGATTCGAGGTCGACGTGTTCGCGGGCTCGGTGGGTACGGCAACGAGGACGGATATGCAGATCTCGCCGCCATCTACGACGAGCTGGACGAGGTGGGAAAGATCCAGCGTCGACTGGGTTGCCCGATCATCGACACGACTGGCCTGGCCCTCGAGGAGTCTGCCACCAAGGTCATCGACATTGTCGATCAGCGGGCGAAGACGGCTGGCACTCGGCTGCGCAAGCCGGCGGGATCGTACCGGACGATTCCGTGAAACGTCGGATCGCCCACTGTGGGACGATCCGACGCCTGCGATCACCAGTGCCAGTCGGTGTCAGCGGTGCGATGACTGCCGATGTGACAGGTCGGGAATCATGAGTTCGGGACCCGCTTCATGGTGCTGACGTCTTTGCCAGTTCGCAACGATATTCCCGGGTGGGAATTGTTGATGATCTTCAGCTGGGAATCCGTTGCTGCCAGGTACAGCTCATGCACCTTTTCGCCGTGCAGGTAGGTGCGTGCAAAAGAGGCGAAAGTGGGATCACTCAGGTACTTCTGAGGCACCTCGATGGCGGCATCGTAGTATCGCGGAGTCGAGCTGAGGCCACGCTCACGATGTGCGAGCATCGAGATGGTCGAATCGAGACGGCCGTCAATACTGTGCAGCGTGACGGGGTACTTCTTGCCCTGAATGGTGAGGTCGACTGTGCGAGACGTGGTCTGGTAGGCGAAATTTCGGACATCGAATCGCACGCCGCCAGGCAGGTATCCCGAGTAGTTCACACCGGAGGCTGGTGCCAGATCGACCGCAGAGGTGTCCTTCCGCGGGTTGTCGAGTGGCTTTCCCTTGAGGGCTTGGTCCGTGACGATGAACTTCCAGCTCTTGTCATTGAGCATCTTGGTCCAGTAGCCGGTGTGTCCGCCCTTACGGCCCTCAACACGCAGCTCGCGGTTCTGTGATCCTGGAGCGGTGGAAAGGATGGTGAGACGATCGGTGATCTCACCGGGAACCTTGGGCTGATGCAGCCATGGTGCCGGTGGAAGCTTGATTGCGGCATAGTTCGGATTGATCTTGCCCTGTGCCCACGTCCCGGCATCGGGCAGGTTGCCCTGATCCTTCCATGTGTAGCGGAACTGTGCGGGATCGGTTCCGGCAATGTCGTAGTCCCACAGCCGAGTGAACATGTCGCCGTGGCTGTTGGTGATGAACGCCACCGAGCCAGAGGCCGACATGGTGTGAATTCGGAACTGCGAGTTGTACGGGGTGGACGCCTCGAAGGAGTAGTCGTTGGCCAGCCATGGATCGTGCTGGTACAGGTGGGTGCCGTCGGGGGAGGCCATCATGATCTCGGTGCACATGGCCAACGAGATCGGGTGATCATGCCCATCCACTCCGTGGTAGGTGCGGTCAGTCTGGTTGTCGATGAGAGAGAGCGCCCATTCACCGTTGGTCTGATTCTCCAACTGCAGGCCGTGTCCGAACCAGAAGGGTGTGCCCCACGCGCGGAACCAACCCCAGTCCTTGGGTGAGGAGAGCAGGTTGTTGAGAGTGTAGACCCAGCCGTCGGAGTCCACTGCGGCGAGCATGGCGTCATTGACGGAGATCGCCGTGATCTGTCCGTCGAGGCAGGACGGGGTGGCAATGTGACGCCACTGCTTCTCGGATTGGAAACGTCCGTACACCTTGCCGTCGCGCAGGGCAAAGTCCATGCGCTGGTTGAAGCTCTCGTGGTTGTCGCGCATGACGACTTTTGCGGGAAGGTCTGTGCGGTTGGTGGCGGCCATTTGCTGCCACCCCTCGGTTCCCCAGTTCGGTGGGATGACTCCCAGGGGGAGCTGCCCTGAGCTACCAGGACGTCCGACAAAGGGTACGCAGTTTTTGGGGCCGGTGGATGAGGAGCCCCGGTGTGCAGAGGCAGGGACGGAGGACTGATGTGTCGGTGCTGCCTGAGCAGGTTGTACCAGTGGGGTGGCACCGAACCCGGTGGTGGCGATGACCGCTGCCACCGCCGTGGTGAAGATTTTCGGTGATTTCATGGGGATCATCTCCTCGTGAGTGGTTCAGATCGTTTTGGTGCAGTCATCCGATGAATTTCATGGGTGTGCACTGGACAGCGTGCGCATGAGCCGAATCGAGTTCGTTGTCGACCATTTGGATGACGTTGGGGTCGTAGGTGATGTTGCCGTGGCCAGTCTTGTCGGTCGGACAGATGTTCTGCAGCAACACGTTCTTCACCCCCGGCTCGTGGAGGTAGGCGTTCGTGTAGGGCACGACGACATGGTCATGGGTGCTGGTGATGATGGTGTACTTCACACCGGGCTGAGTGACAGGCGTGTCGTAGAGGGTCTTGTTGAAATCCGATCCTTGCAATTGTTGCGGAGCTGACATTCCGTTGAGCAGTGCCATGCTGTCGTCGAAGTGAGCTCCGAGTTTGCTTGTCGTCGAATTGAGGAAAAGGTTGAGACCGTATGCGGTCGTGCCGTGGTTGGAGGGGACCAGACCGATGAAGTGGTCCACCCTGCTCGCTCCGTTTTCGAACTTGAGATATTGGTTGGGGAGAGGCCCAGCTCCTTGGGACCATCCGACCAAATCAACCTTGTCGGTGTGAGTGCGGGTCAACACCATGGTGATGAAAGCTCCAAGTCCCTTGGCCGACTCTCTCATGTCTCCGGTGAGGGAGATGAAGCTGCTGTGTGGCACCCCGTTGAGATTGAAGGTGTAGGTGCAGTATCCGCGTCGGGTCAGCTCCTCCGACATCATTGACCACGAGGAGTAGGCATTCGTTGCGGTTCCCGGGATGAGAATTACCGGATTCTGGCCTGCTCTCGGTCGGCAACGGAAGTTGTTGGCACCAGCTGGGGATGGAGCCATGTGGTGCGCAGAATATTCGACGGCGCGCCAGTAATTGGGTTGTATTGGACCAGTGGCTCCAGAAGGTATGCCCAGCGGGCTCCCCGGCATTTGCTGGTCGGTGAGGACGGTCTCGTCCTGCGGGGAAAGAGCTGTGTGATCGGCTGCTGATGCCGCTGAAGCGGTTGGAATCGACATGGCTGCGGCGGTGATGAGCGACACGACGGCGGCAGCTATTTTCATGGATCGTGTGGTGGTCAACATTGTTGGTGTCTCCTTTGTCACCGAACAGATGAACGACATGTATTTCTGATTGGGCTCTCCATGGGATGGGAGCAACTGGTCGGGATGTGCTCTCATGAGGGCGCATCGTAGGCAGCCTTGTGGGAATCTACGGTGGATGCTGTGATGGGTGAATCACGGCGCCTCCTCCACAACGCCATTCGTCGTCGAGGTGTCCCTGACGGGGGAACATCTACCGCTCATCGTTGAGCAGCGCGAAGATTTTATCATGTGAGTGATCATCAGATCACGGAGTTGTGAAGCTCAGCCTGGGGGAGAGATGTCTCATCAGTATTGAGGCAGTGCCGACATCTGAATACTGATCCAGATGCAGAGGTGTGCAGTGACTGCCCTCCGAGAAACCACGTCAGATCATGCCCAGCACAGGTGGACAGCGGGGGCACACCCGGACGAACTGTGTCGACCCCGATGACTCATCTGCAGTGAGTGGGAGAGAGCTGCAGAAACGGTGGTGGGCCCGGCCATCAGATGGCCAGGCCCACACATTTTTCAGTTGTCAGATGTGTTCAGTTGTCCGCCGGGATCAGACACCAGTGCTCGGCAGGGCCGGGGCAGCGACGTGGGTGGGGGTGTCGTTGCTGACAGTCGTCGCGGTCACGGCGCTACCCTTGTCGGTGCTGATGACGACCTTCTTGGCCAGGTCATCCTTCTTGTCCTCGGAGGGCTTCTGCTCGTCGGCGGTGCAGTTGTCGGCCTTGCCCTGGGCTGCGTTGAGGGCAGCCTCACGGCCCTTGACGATGGCCTCCGCCTCGAGGATTGCCTCCTCGTCAGTGGTTACCTTGTTCTCTGCAGCCTTGAGGGCAGCGGAAGCGTCATGGAGCTCAGTCTCGGCCTTCGCGACCTTTGAGCTGGGCTCATCAGCGGCCTCAAGCTGCTTCTGGACCTCGTCGCGCAGCTGTTCCTGGGCCTTGATGTCAGCTGCGATGTCAGCGATGTGGGCCTGCAGCTTGGCAACCCGCTCGTTGGCCTCAGCGGCGCGAGACTCCTGGGCGGCGATGTCGTCGAGGATCTTGTCGCGTGCGTCCTTGTCGGCGGCGATCTGGGCATCGAGGTCAGCCAGGGCGTCCTTGAGCTCAGCGATCCGCTTGTTGTCGGTGCTCAGCTGGGCCTGGGCTTGAACGAGCTCGGCCTTGGCGTCGTAGGCCTGGTCGTCAGCCTGCTTGCTGGCCTTGCCCCAGTCCTCGACGGCCTGCTTGGCGGCGTCGAGCTTGTCCTGCTCCTTGGCGATGTTGGCGTTGGTCTCGTCGATACGCTGGTTGACGCGATCGATCTCGGCCTGGTCGCCGCCCTTCTTGAGCTTGCAGAGCTTCTTCTTGGCCTGAGCCAACTCGGACTGCTGGTTCATGAGCTTGCCGTTGAGACCGTTGATCTTGTTGTTGAGATCACCGATCGTGGCCTTGTCGGCAGCGATGGCCTTCTTCGCCTGGGCGACATCCTCGTCAGAGGACTTGCCGCTCTTGATGAGCTCAGCCTTCTCGGCCTCCAGCTCCTTGATCTTGCTGGCGGTGTCCTCGTCGGAACCCTCAAGGGCAGCAAGCTGCTTCTTGAGGTCGTCGAGCTGGCCCTGGGCGTGCTCAGTGTTGGCCTTCTGACGCTCCAGGAGATCCTGGGCATCGTCAAGAGCCTTCTTGGCGAGCGCCTTGCCGGCAGTGGTCTTGGCTGCGTCGTACGCCTTCTGCAGGCGGTCAACCTTGCGCTCCAGGCTGGGAATGCCCTGGCTGGCGTTGTGGACCTTCTCCTCGGCACGAGCGATCTGGAACTTGAGCTCCTCGATCTCGTTCTCGTGACCGCTCTGCTTGTTCTTGAGCTTGTTGATCTGCTCGTCGATCTCGGCGATCTTCTTCTCGTTGTCCGCAGCGGCGGAGTCGTCAACGATCTTCTCGTTCTTGGCGAGATCGGCACGGGCCTGATCCTTCTGGCTCTCCAGATCGGCAATCTCGCTCTTGGTGTCGGCGATGGCCTGCTTGAGGTCCTCGACCTTCTTGGACTGGGCGTCGATCTGATCCTGCGGAGCGTCCTTGGCCTTGGCGGCGTCAAGCTGCTCGTTGAGATCCTTGAGATCATCCTTCAGGCCCTTGATGTTGGCCTCGGCGTCTTTGGCCTCCTGCTCGGCGTTCGCCTGCTGGGCGTCGAGACGCTTGCGCTGGTTCTCCCACTGGTCGAGCTGGGCAGAGTAGAAGTCAATGGCCTTCTGCTGCTTCTCGGCGTCGGCCTTGGTGTCCTTGAGTTCCTTCGCCTCGCCCTCGCGAACCTTGAGGTCGGAGTCGAGCTGGCCCTCGGCCTTCTGACGTCCGACGTTGAGGCGCTCAATGGCCTCGTTGGCATCGGCAACGACGTCCTGGGCTTCCTTGAGTTCGGCGACGTGCTCGTCATGGTGCTTGGTGAGAGCATCGATCTTGTCGTTGATGTCAGCGAGGTCGGCCTTGAGCTCGGCGACGTGCTCGTCAGTGGTGGCATCGTCAAGAGCATTCTTGGCGTCGGAGAGGGCAGACTGCTTCTCGTCGACGACCTTCTTGGCGGCCTCGACCTTGTCCTTGTCAGCCTTGTGGTTCTCCTGGAGCTTGGCCAGGTTGTCCTGGGCGGCCTTGAGATCGGCCTGGGCCTTGTCGACAGCTGCCTGGGCCTCGGTGCAGCTGATCTTGGCGTCGTTCTTCTGGTCGATGTTGTCCCCTGCCTGGGCTGGGGCGGCGAGAATCTGGGCACCGCTCCCCATGACAGCGAGGGCGGTCAAAGCGCTGGCGAAGCGCCGGTTCACATTGGTCATGGACCTTGTCTCCTTGTGCTGGCTGGCTTGCGAAGAATCGCCATCGCTTTTGTGTCGATTCTCGCTCGGGTCCCATCTAGGGGCTGCAATTGATTGTGAACTTGCCCCCGCGGCCTGTCAACTGGAAAACAAAGCAGCCGTGGTGAACGTGCGTAGAGTCCGCACAAGACTTTCAAAATCCATTTTGGCTAGGGGTTTTGTAGTCTTGACGAGGATTCTACTCGCATTGTGAGATTGTCTCACGTGGCTGGATGTCTGTGGCTGTGCGAGTGAACAAATGATGAAGATCCTTGTGTGTGGAGCGTATGCTGAACCATAGATCTTGCTCGTTTTTGAGTCTTTCTCTGTAGGAATGAACTCCTTGATCAGATGGATTTTTTCTGTTTGAAATCGTACGAAGAAGAGAATGACTCTGCAAGAATACATAGAGTCCATATATCTTGGATTCAGCGGTGTGACTACCTGTTTTGGTTCTTTGGAGTCTGCTGAGAGAGGTTGTCACGCATTGTGTGGTTCATTTGATGCATTCGGTCTGATGCTGTCTTGAAGGTCGTCCTAGCTGACGTGTATGCCGGTGTGCACGTGATAGGAGGATCACTCGCATGATCGTTCTCATGACTCACCTCATTGCTGTGGTTCCCACATCGGGGACCTTCCGAGCGGGGCTCATCGGCGCGTGACGGCAGGGATGAAAAGTTCACTTGCCATTCATGCAGGACCGCAAGCCGTGGTTCAGGTAGGAAACCTGTGGCAGATCTACGTCTGATGAGGCAAATCGTCGGCGTGTCGTGTGAAGATCTGCAACGAGTGGTGGACAATACGGCGTCAAGTACAGGTTGAGAGTTTCATCGGGAGGCCGGAGCTGCTCGTCCATCTGCGGGCCTATGAGCCACTGGGCGTTGTGGGCTGTTTCGGACATGAGGCGCTCGTGGGGCTCGGGAGGGTCAACCTTCCGGGCGTGAAAAATGGTCTCGATCATCCGCAGATGGCCGAGACCATGGTGATGGAGGACGTCAGATCAGTGCTCAGACGCCGGTACCGGGCAGCGCAATGCGCTTGCCATGGGCGAGTGTGCCTTGGCGAGCATTGCTGACGGTCAGGGAAACAGAGTTGCCCTCATCGTCTATGTCGCACAGCCCGGCTGCCTTGGCGTTGGCGAGGGAGTCCAGCTTCTCCTTGACGATTCGCTCTGCCTCGGCGACAGCCTCCTCATCGGCGGCAAGTTTGTCCTCGGCAGCCTTGAGGGCGTCCTGGGCCTTCTTGAGCTGCTTCTCGGCCTCAGCGACCTTTGCCTTTGCCTTGTCGATCTGCGTGGTGACGGAGACGAGCTCGGCCTTGGCGTCGTTGAGCTGACGCTCCTCGTCCTCGATCTGTGTGGAGATCTTGGTGATCTCCTTCTTGAGCTCCGCAATGCGCTTGGTGGCCTCGGCGATCGTGGTGCGCTGCTCGGTGATGCTGTCGAGAATGTGCTGACGCTCCGTCTTCTTGGCCGTGATCTGCTCATCGAGATCGCTGATGGCCTTCTTGAGCTCGCTGACGCGCTGCTGATTCCTGGTCAGCTCGTCCTGGGCGGCGTCACGGTCCTTGGTCAGTTCGGCGATTTTCTCATCGATCGTGGTGATCTGGGCCTTGAGCTCCTCGATCTTTTTCTCGGCGGCGTTGATCCGGTCGTTCTGCTCCGCGATGCTGGCATCGATCTTGTCGCGCTGCTGGGTCAGCTCGTCCAGGCGGGACGAGATTTCGGCCTCGCTCTTCTTGAGCTCATCAAGCTTCTTCGTGGCCTCGTCGAGCTCGGCCTGCTTGCCCGGCAGGGAGTTCTTGAGCTCCTCGATCTTCTTGGTGATCACGGTGGTCTCGGCCGTCTTCACGGCAATGACCTTGTTGGCGTCAGCGATGTTCTTGACGTTCTTGGCGATGATGGCCTTCTTGGCAATCCTCGCGGCTTTGAGGGCCCTGAGCTCGCGTTCGGTTCCCGAAATCGAACGCTTCAGATGCGCAATCTTGGCGGTGCTGATGGCGACTCCGGCACCGCCGGCTGCAGCTGTGACGCCGCCGGCTGCGATCTTGGCGTCGCCGTCTGCGACGAGTCCGGAATCCACAGGTACGCAGCATGGGTTGCAACAAGCAGCACCGGCTGCAGCTTCATCTGCTCCAGCAATGGCCACTGCGCCGCCAGCAACGGTGACTACTCCGGCGCCAGCGGCAAGTGCCCTGAGTTTGCGGAGCTTGGCCTTCTGGGGTGCCAAGCTGTGTTCCAGCTGGTCGATCTTGAGGTCGAGGGCGACGATCTCCTTCTTGCTCACCGAGATCTTGTGCTGCGACTCGACAATGTCCTTGGCGCTCTTGGCAATGATGGCTTCGTTGGTCACCTTGACAGCTGTGAGCGCCTTGATCTCCCTCTCGGTGCGGGTGATCGACTTGGCGATGCCGTCAACGTCTCCGGTCTGTTCGACAACCTTGCTGTGCAGCTCGTCCAGGGAGGTCTGGGTGGTGGTGATCTTCCCGGAGATCTTGTCGCGTTGGACGCGCAGCTTCTCGATGGTGGCCTTGGCGTCCGTGATCTCGTGCTGGGCACTCTGGATGGCGGTGACGTACTCGTCGCGCTGCTTCTGCTGCTTGGTGATCTCGGTGTTGAGGTTGTCGATCTTCTTCTGCAGCTGCTCACCGTCGGTGATGGTGGTGTCCAACTCCTTCTGGAGCTCGGCACGTTTGGTGGTGGACGAGGTGATCTCCTCGTCGATCTTCTGCACATTGACTGTGAGACGATCGATGGTCTCGTTGGCCTTTGTGATGGTGGTCTGCTCGGACTCAACCTTGCTCTTGGTGCTCTGCAGACTCTCCTGCAGATGCGTGATGGTCTTCTCGTGATCGGCGATCGACGACTCCAGCTCGGCAGCGCGCTTCTCGGCTGCGGCAAGGGTGGCTTTCGCCTCGTCGAGAGCAGCCTGCTTCTCGGCGACATTCTTCTTGGCGGCGTCGACCGCACCGCGGTCGTTCTGGCGGTTGGCCTGTGCCGATGCCAGAGCCCGCTGGGCAATCTTGAGCGCAGCATCGGCCTTGTCCACGGCCTTGCGGGCGTCTGCGCAGTTGATGTTGCTGTCCTGCTCGGTGGACGACACGGCATTGGCGACTGGGTCGAAGAACTGGGCTCCGCTCCCCATGACGGCTAGGGCGGTCAGGGCGCTGGCGAAGCGCCGGGTTGTAGTGGCCATGTGGGTTTTATCTCCTCGTGTAACCAGGATGCGAAGAGAGACCGTCAAGTATGGGTCAGATCTTCGCACAAGTTCCATCTCGGGAACTCGCGGATAATCCTGCATCGGTTCTCATGTGGTGTCAATCCGATATGGTATTGCCCATGAAGAAATATGGATCAGCACATGATCTGGTAATTCTCAGCTGAGTGAAATGCCAATCTGACTAGGTAAAATACCTGTCATTCTCTCATCTTGTACTGAAGGTCCTGAGCCTACCGACGCTGTTTCAGCCCTCGTGTGCTGTTCGGGCTCCTGTGTCACAGGTGCACCGGGCAGGCCCGTCGGATGGCATTGGGAGAGGAAACTGAGCGATGGAAGCAACAAGGATGCCCCCGGTGGTGAGCCGTCTTGGGGTAGGTGGCACAATGTGGTGGTGCGCTGGAAGTGAGGTGGCATTGACGAACCTGCACTTGGGGTATCCCTTTTTTATGGACCTACTACGTCATAAGGTTGTTCATGCAGGTCATCTTTCGGCTGGAAGATGATGACACCATACTGTGTTTGTGGTCCAGAAGGGCCAAGTAGCTGGTACTCTTTCCCTACCGCCCTTCCGCTGTGGGCGTAGGGCTCTCTGTCAAGAAGACGCCCGCCCAGTTGTCCATGTCCCACTACCGCGATGACAACTCTTGGCAAGAGTGAACAGCCGATGAACCTGCTCCTTGTGTGGGTGAAGCCAGTCTGATCCTGACCGCGTTCCATGGGTCAGACGACAGAGCAAGGTCATCTGCCGCGGTGCTCCCACAGCATGCTGGTTGATCCACGGGACGGAGCCGTCTCCCGTGCTCCGGCACCCAGGACCCGAGAGGGAACCCGTGAAAATACGGCGTACCCGTGCCACAATGACTCACAGCGGCCCAATGGTGGGTCGCACTCGCGGTGTCGATGCGCAAACGCACGGGACCGAGCGCCGTCAATCGATGAACAGACTGGCAAAGGTCGAAGGAGATCCGTCATGACTGACCGTTACGTGTACGACCTGTCCGAGGGCAGTGCCGAGATGAAGCCCCTGCTGGGTGGCAAGGGAGCTGGCGTTGCCGAGATGATGCGGGTGGGGGTTCCCGTACCAGACGGTTTCACCATCACCACCCAGGCCTGCGTGGAGACCATGAATCGCAAGGGTGAGTGGCCTGACGGTCTTGACGAGCAGGCCTGGGCCGGCCTGCAGCGTCTGGAGGAACGTACCGGTCGCAAACTGGGTGACCCCGACAAACCGCTGCTGGTCTCGGTGCGTTCCGGCGCCATCATCTCCATGCCGGGCATGATGGACACCATCCTCAATCTCGGCATCTCCGACGAGACGGTCCCTGCGATTGCCCGTGAGTCGGGCAACGAACGGTTCGCCTGGGACTGCTACCGCCGATTCATTCAGATGTACGGCGAGGTCGTCGAGGGAATCGACGCCCACGTCTACGAGGACGCCCTCACAGCTCTCAAGGAGAGCAAGAGTGTGGAGTCCGACACCGACCTGTCCGCCGACGACCTCAAGGGACTGGTCGGCACCTTCAAGAAGCTCTCCAACGAACAACTCGGCGGCAATTGGACCACCGATCCGCGTGAGCAGCTCATGCGCGCCGTCGACGCCGTCTTCCGTTCCTGGCTCAACCCGCGCGCCTTCGTCTACCGCAAGGCCAACAAGATCTCCGACGACCTCGGCACCGCCGTCAACGTCATGCAGATGGTCTTCGGCAACCGTGGTGATGACTCCGCCACCGGCGTGTGCTTCACCCGCAACCCCGCCACCGGAGCCAACGAGCTCTACGGTGAGTTCCTGCAGAACGCCCAGGGTGAGGACGTCGTCGCCGGCATCCGCACCCCCAAGCCCTTGGCGCAGATGCAGGAGATCCTTCCGGACGCCTACGAACAGCTCACCGCCACCATGAAGAAGATGGAGGCGCACTACCGCGACATGCAGGACATGGAGTTCACCGTCGAGAACGGCAAGCTCTACCTGCTGCAGACCCGCAACGGCAAGCGCACCGCCGCTGCCGCCCTCAAGGTGGCTCGCGACCTCGTCGACGAAGGGGTCATCTCCAAGGAGGAGGCCCTCATGCGCATCGAGCCCGGCCAGCTCGACCAGCTGCTGCACGAGGCCATCGACCCCAACCACAGCGAACAGCCCGTCGCCGAAGGTCTGCCGGCCTCCCCGGGTGCTGCCGTCGGTGAGGCCGTCTTCGACGCCGACATCGCTGCCGATCGGGGCGCTGCCGGTGATCGCGTCGTCCTCATCCGTTTCGAGACGACCCCCGACGACATCCACGGCGTGCTGCAGTCCCAGGGCGTACTCACTGCCCACGGCGGCATGACCTCGCACGCAGCCGTCGTCGCCCGTGGCATGGGCAAACCGTGCGTCGCCGGGGCGCGCGGCATCAAGATCGACTACGAGGCCAGGACCCTCACGGTTGGCGACACCGTCATCCAGGAGGGCGATCCCATCACCTTGGACGGCTCCACCGGCGAGGTGTTCGCTGCTGCCCTGCCGCTCATCCCCCCGCAGATCAACGCGGACTTCCAAGAGGTGCTCTCCTGGGCCGACGAGACCCGACGTCTGGGTGTGTGGGCCAATGCCGACAACGCCACCGACGCCGCCAAGGCACGTGAACTTGGCGCCGAGGGAATCGGTCTGTGCCGCACCGAGCACATGTTCTTCGGTGCCGACCGACTGCCTGCCATGCACGAGATGATCACCGCCGAGACCCCCGAGGAACGCAAGGCGGCCGTCGACAAGATCCTGCCGATGCAGCAGGAGGACTTCGAGGGCGTCTTCACGGCGATGAAGGGGCTGCCGGTCACCGTGCGACTGCTCGACCCGCCGCTGCACGAGTTCCTGCCGAGCCTCGTCGAGCAGTCCCTCAAGGTGCAGGAGATGGAGCTCACCTCGGCCGATCCGGTGCACACCGACAAGGAACGTCGCCTGCTGGCCCAGGTGAAGAAGCTGCATGAGCAGAACCCGATGCTCGGCACCCGTGGCGTGCGTCTGGCCATGCTCTACCCGGAGATTCCCGACATGCAGGCCCGTGCCATCATCCGCGCCGCCCTGGCCGTCCTGCAACGTGAGGGCGAGACGGTGGACCTGCACATCATGATTCCGCTGGTCTTCACCCCGGTGGAGCTTGCCACTCAGCGCAAGATCGTCGAGGACTGCCTGGCCGAGGAGTTCGACCGCGCCGGACGTCGGATCGACGTCGAGATCGGCACCATGATCGAGCTGCCGCGTGCCGCCCTCATCGCCGACCGGATCGCCGAGGTGGCCGACTTCTTCAGCTTCGGCACCAACGACCTCACCCAGACCACCTTGGGCATCAGCCGCGACGATGCCGAGAACGGTTTCCTCACCGAGTACCTGCGCACCAAGGTGCTCAAGCAGAACCCGTTCGCCTCGATCGACGTGGACGGTGTGGGCCAGCTGGTCTCCGGGGCCGTCGAGAAGGGACGAGCCACCAAGTCGAGTCTGGGGCTCGGCGTGTGCGGTGAACACGGTGGCGACCCCGACTCGGTGCACTTCTTCAACCAGGTTGGGCTGGACTACGTCTCATGTTCACCGTTCCGCGTGCCGATCGCCCGCTTTGCTGCCGCCCAGGCCGTCATCGAACAGCGTGACGGTGCCAAGTGAGCGATCTGCCCATCGGTTGACAGAGATCTGCCCATCAGCGGCAGGGCCGGTGCGGTGCCTGCGAATGTGCTCGACGAGTTCGTTCGAAAGGTGTTGAGCCGCTCGGCGACGCGTCACGGAATGGCGCAGTACTGAGGTCGGGGGAGGCGTACCGGCGACGGTGCGTCTCCCCCGAGCCATGGTGATGTGTGATGGGGCCAGGTGATGTGTGATGGGAAGGGCAGACTGCGTGAGAAAGCGGCCGTGCCTTTTCCCCGAGCCGTGATGATCGAGTCATGATGATGTGGTACGTCGCGGGGTGAAAGGCCTGGTGAGCCCAGAACTGCGCGTCACGAATGACGTTCTGTGTCAGAACCGTGGCGGGGTTCACACGACTCGACGGCGCGTACGGATTCTTCAGCGAAGCCGGGTCGGCGTATTTCCTGGCGGCTTTTCTGGCGGCTCGGAGGACTGCCTGACCCCGTGCACCGGCAGGTCGTTGCAGCGGGTGAGTTTTCTGCCCAGCTGCTCACCATGCTCGGATCATCGGCCTGCTCTGCAATAGGGTGGGATTGATCGGACGGCCACAGGTTGTCGCTAGTCTCGTCACTTTGGAGGATTCATGACCCAGTCTTTTGGTGCATGGCGTGCCAGCTACACCCCCGGTTCCTGGGTGGTACTTGCCGGCGCCAGCAGCCTGGTCATCATGCAGCCGGCTGCCCCACGCCACGCGGAACTGGTGGCGTCGATCTGGGACCATGTGGTCCAGGCAGCCGACGTCGAGGATCTGGTGTCCACCCTGACCACCATCGGGCTCTCCCAGATGCCGAGCATGGCGATGTTCTTCTGGCGCGGCAGGAACATGTGGTCCCTGGCCAGGGGGAACGTCGTCGTGCGCGACTCCCAGGGTGACGTCGTCAACAGCGGTGAGGGGCTCCTCACCTGGAACGAAACCGTCCTCGACCCGAGCGTCATCCGCGTGGAGATGGACGAGGAGGGTGCTGAGGGTCTGGAAATGCCGCTCATGCTCGGCGTCGCGCTGGCCTCGACGGTGACGATCGACGCCACCGGCGCCAACCAGGTGCTCAGGATTGCTGACGATCAGACCGGGGCTGCCGGTCGCCAGCCGTCGAGTGGTGCGGATGCCTTCTTTGACCATGCCGACCAGATCCTTGATGACGAGCCCCCGGCTGGACGTTCGCTCGGTGCATCGACGTCGGCCGGAACCCATCTGACGCCCCTTCCCTCTACCGATGAGAGCGATCTCGACGCACCGATGCCGGCACGGTCCATGGACTCCTCGCCATCGCCGGAGTCTGAAGTGACAGGTGGCTCCTCCGACGAGCAGAGAACCAATGCCCTGACGGATGAGGACATTGCCGAGCTGTTCGGCAATACGAGCGAGGAGTCGTGGGACGATGAAGATGAACCTGCCCCGCGTGGACGCCCCGTCCTCATCTCATCCACCGGTGAGCGAGCCGATCTCGATGGTCCGGTCCTGGTGGGGCGCGCTCCCAGCACCGAGAACGATGATGCTGACATTGCGCTCATGAAGGTGCACTCGCCCGCCCATGACATCAGTCGCAGCCACGCCATGATCGCCCCAAGCCGATGGGGATTCGACGTCATCGACATGGACTCCACCAATGGTACTGTGGTGGAGCATCCCGATGGCGAGGAGATCTACGTCGACCCGGGCAGGACGGTGGGCATCAGTGCTGAGGACACCATTCAGATCGGCGACGGTGTCACCCTGCACATTGAGTACTGGGACTGATCCAGGCCTGGTCGGCACCCTCGACGCGAGGACAGCAGAGTCTTGCCTGAGGTGACCAACAGCTGGTTCGCAGCCGAACCAGTGCAGCGAAGGATCCGGACGCTCACCTGCCCGACGGGTGCCGGAATGTAATGTCATTGCTCGCGCGGTGCTCCGGCGAGGATTGCGTCGGTTGACGAGACGCCCAGGCGGGTGGCCCCTGCCTCGATCATGGCGCAGGCCGTCTCGTAGTCGCGAATACCGCCGGATGCCTTGACCCCCAGACGCCCGCCGACGGTGGTTGCCATGAGCTCGACGGCATGGACGCTCGCCCCGCCAGCCGGATGGAACCCGGTGGAGGTCTTGACGAAATCGGCCCCAGCGGCTTCGGCAGCCCGGCAAGCGAGCACGATCTGGTCATCGTCGAGTGCGGCGGACTCGATGATGACCTTGAGCACGGTGGGGCTCGGGGCAGCTCTGCGCACGGCGGCGATCTCGGCCTGCACGGCGTCGGCGTCACCGGCAATGAGCAGCCCGAGGTTGATGACCATGTCCACCTCATCGGCCCCGTTGCGCACGGCCTCGGCGGCCTCGGCTGCCTTGATGTCGCAGCTGTGCTTGCCCGAGGGGAACCCGACGACCGTGCACACCTTCACCGGTCCCATGCTCACATCCTCGATCGGCAGCATCGCGGGCGAGACGCAGATGGACCAGGTGCCCAGCTGCGCGGCGTGACGGGCCAGGGCTGCGACGTCGTCAGCCGTGGACTCAGGCTTGAGCAGGGTGTGGTCGATGATGCGTGCCAAGGCGGCAGCAGAGGGTCGTGCAGTCATGTGAAATGATCCTTCGGGATGGGGCGTCCACCAAGAAGTCGGACGTGTCGTCCTCCACGATATGGCGGCCACAGGTGAACTGAAAATGAACTTTTCATGTCACCTTGACATGACCGTCAGATCGATTAGGAGCGCATCGCGCTGAGGTCTATCGTCTTGCGTGGCCTTCGCGTTTCGAGTCGGGACTGCACCGATCATGTCGAAACCGGAAGCATCACACCGACCGACGTCCCTCCCGACCGGGTGAACGCGCTTCTGAGGAACACATACATGAGTTCAACACTGCTCATCGTCATCATCGTCGTCGTCACGGCACTGGCGTTCGACTTCACCAATGGCTTCCACGACTCAGCCAACGCCATGGCCACCTCGGTGGCCACCGGCGCACTCAAGCCCAAGGTGGCCGTCGTCATCGCGGCCGTTCTCAACGTCCTCGGGGCGTCCCTGTCCACGGAGGTCGCCAAGACGATCTCCGGTGGCATCGTCAACGATCAACTCGTCACCGTACCGATGGTCTTCGCCGGTCTCATCGGAGCCATCATCTGGAATCTCGGGACCTGGCTGTTCGGGCTGCCGTCCAGCTCGTCCCACGCGCTGTTCGGTGGTCTCATCGGGGCGGTGCTGGTGGAGGCCGGAATGAGTGGCATCCACGCCGGCAAGATCATGAGCAAGATCATCCTTCCAGCACTCGTCGCCCCGTTCGTGGCAGGTATCGCATCCCTGCTGGCCACGTGGTTGGCCTACCGTCTCACCGACCACACCGCACACCACTCCTCGCGGATGTTCCTCAATGGTCAGCGGGTCTCGGCCTCCATGGTCGCTCTGGCCCACGGCACGTCCGACGGGCAGAAGACGATGGGAATCATCACCCTCGTCCTCATCGCGGCGGGATACCAGAGTTCTGGTACCGGCCCGATGTGGTGGGTCATCCTGGCAGCCGGTTGTGCCATCGGTCTGGGCACCTACTCCGGCGGCTGGCGCATCATGCGCACCATGGGCAAGGGGCTGTGCGACATCGAGTCCCCACAAGGTTTTGCCGCCGAGACGGCTTCCACCGCTGCCATCCTGGCGTCCTCCCACCTGGGCTTCGCACTGTCGACCACCCATGTCTGCTCGGGATCGATTCTTGGTTCCGGCCTGGGGCGTCACACCGAGGTTCGGTGGGCCACCGCCGGGAAAATGGTCGTTGCCTGGCTGGTCACCCTGCCGGCTGCTGCGCTCGTCGGCGCCCTGACCTCGGCGATCGCCGGTCAGGGTACGTGGGGCGTCATCGTCGACCTCGTCCTGCTGGCCATCATGGCCACCCTCATCGTCCGACAGGCCAACCACCACAAGGTTGACCACCGGAACGTCAATGACTCCACCCAGGTGGGCGTGCGTCGCAAGGCCCCCGCCGCCACTGGAAAGGCCGCAGCATGAACATCGACTGGGCATCACTCGGGCTGGTGGCCATCGTCACCATTGCAGCCACCGTACTCATCGTCTCCATCGTTTCCGGCGGTGCGCTCATGCTGGACCGTGCCCATGCACGCAGCGAGGCTGGCAAGGATGGCGCTGCCGGACTCATCGTCCTGGGATGGTCGGCCATCGGCGTTGCCGGGCTCATCGTCCTGTACGGTCTGTACCTGCTCATCCCATACTTTCACTGAGTCATCACAGCGTGCTTTGCACGGCGGTCGTCGTGTGGTCATCGTCCTGTGCCGATCTGACGCCGGAGCCCTTCGGACTCCGGCGTTCGTCGTGCTGATGGTGCGAGGCTCCTGACGACACTTGAGCCCACCCAGCTCAAGAATCACGAAAAACTCTCCTTGTCGCCTTGATAGAGATCGACTCAATGGCTAGCCTTGAGTCGTTGCCGCTCAAGGGGTTCTTGGGTGGCGGAAAGCTCGACGAATCCATGCCGAGAGCTGGGTTCGAGGTATGAACAACGAACAGGACGTGACGTCCGGGAGGAATGGCAAAGATGGCTCGTGCAGTCGGAATTGACCTGGGAACCACCAACTCGTGTGTGGCTGTGCTCGAAGGTGGCGAGCCGACGGTGATCGCCAATGCGGAGGGCGCTCGCACCACGCCGTCCGTCGTTGCCTTCACCAACGCCGGTGAGGTACTCGTCGGTGAGGTGGCCAAGCGTCAGGCGGTCACCAACGTGGACCGCACCATCCGCTCCGTCAAGCGCCACATGGGCACGGACTGGAAGGTCTCCATCGACGAGAAGGACTACCGTCCCCAGCAGATCAGCGCCTACGTGCTGCAGAAGCTCAAGCGTGACGCCGAGGCCTACCTGGGTGAGCCGGTCACCAATGCCGTCATCACCGTGCCGGCCTACTTCTCCGATGCCCAGCGTCAGGCCACCAAGGAGGCCGGTGAGGTTGCCGGGTTGACGGTCGACCGCATCGTCAACGAGCCGACGGCCGCAGCCCTGGCTTACGGCCTCGACAAGACCGAGAAGGATCAGACCGTCCTGGTCTTCGACCTCGGCGGCGGTACCTTCGACGTCTCCCTGCTCGACATCTCCGAAGGTGTCTTCGAGGTGAAGGCCACCAATGGTGACAACAACCTCGGTGGTGACGACTGGGATCAGCGCATCGTCGACTGGCTCGTCAAGCGCTTCAAGGACGCCAATGGCATCGACCTGGGTGCCGACAAGATGGCCAAGCAGCGTCTGCAGGAGGCTGCCGAGCGTGCCAAGATCGAGCTCTCGCAGACTTCTGAGACCCAGATCAACCTGCCCTACATCACTGCTGGTTCCGCCGGCCCGCTGCACCTGGACGAGAAGCTCACCCGCGCCGAGTTCCAGCGCATGACCTCCGACCTGCTCGAGCGGTGCCGCACCCCCTTCAATGCCGTCATGAAGGACGCCGGCCTCAACGTCTCCCAGATCGACGAGGTCATCCTCGTGGGTGGCTCCACCCGTATGCCGGCCGTCTCCGATCTGGTCACCGAGCTTGCCGGCAAGGAGCCGCACAAGGGCGTCAACCCCGACGAGGTCGTGGCCCTGGGTGCCTCCCTGCAGGCCGGTGTGCTCAAGGGCGAGGTCAAGGACGTGCTGCTGCTCGACGTCACCCCGCTGAGCCTTGGTATCGAGACCAAGGGTGGTGTCATGACGAAGATCATCGAGCGCAACACCACCATCCCGACCAAGCGTTCCGAGGTGTTCACCACCGCCGAGGACAACCAGCCGTCGGTGATGATTCAGGTGTACCAGGGTGAGCGCGAGTTCGTCCACGACAACAAGTCGCTGGGCAACTTCGAGCTGACAGGCCTCATGCCTGCCCCGCGCGGCATCCCGCAGATCGAGGTCTCCTTCGACATCGACGCCAACGGCATCGTCCACGTCCACGCCAAGGACATGGCCACCGGCAAGGAGCAGTCCATGACGGTGACTGGTGGATCGGCTCTCGGCAAGGACGAGATCGACCGCATGGTCAAGGAGGCCGAGGCCAACGCCGACGCCGACAAGAAGCGTCGTGAGGCCGTCGAGATGCGCAATGAGGCCGACGCCCTGGCCTTCCGTACCGAGAAGTTGCTCGAGGAGAATGGCGACAAGATTCCCGAGGACACCAAGGCTCCGGTGACCGAGTCCATTGACAAGTTGAAGGAGGCCCTCAAGGGCACCGACAACGATGACGAGATCAAGGCTGCCATGGAGGACCTCAACCAGAAGGCCTCGGCCATGGGACAGGCCATCTATGCCGCTGCCCAGCAGGAGGCCCAGACCTCCGAGCAGGCTCCCGCCGACAATGCTGGTGACGATGGGGACACCGTCGTCGATGCCGAGATCGTCGACGACGAGAACGACTCCGACAAGTGACGTGATGCAGGTCTGTTGACCTGACCAGCGACGGGCCGCTCGTGACCCCAGACGGACACGGGCGGCCCTCTCACATCACCCACACCCACGCAAAGGATGACATGAGCCAGAACGACAACCTCACCCCGGACCCCGAGGATCCCCGCGACAAGGAGAAGCTGGACGCTCAGCGCGAGGAGGCCGCCGCCGGCGCACAGCCGGACGGAACCGAGCAGGACGACTCCCACGGTGCTGACGTCGACGACGCATTCGAGCAGATCGTCGAGGGAGTCGACGTGGACGAGGCCCCCAGCAAGGAGCAGCAGCTCGAGACGATGCTCACCGAGCGCACCGAGGACCTGCAGCGTCTGCAGGCCGAGTACGTCAACTACAAGCGGCGCGTCGACCGGGACCGTGACCTGTCCAAGCGCTCCGGGATCGAGAAGGTGCTCGCCGATCTCATGCCCGTGCTGGACTCCGTGGCGATGGCCCGGCAGCATGGCGAACTCGAGGGCGGTTTCAAGCTGGTGGCCGACGAGCTTGAGAAGGTGAGCCGTGCCCACGGCATGGAGAGTTTCGGTGAGATTGGCGACGAGTTCGACCCGATGCTGCACGAGGCCCTCATGCAGATGCCTCTGGAGGGAGCCCGCGTCACCTGCGTCTCGCAGGTCATGCAACCCGGCTACCGTATCGAGGATCGAGTGCTGCGCCCAGCCCGTGTGGCCGTCTCCGAGCCTGATCCCCATGCCGCCCAGGACGACTCGGAGCATGCCAATGACGCCGCCGACACGGCTCCCGACGAGTCGTCGAGTGACGACGAGACCAAGCCGACAGACTGAGTCGTGGTGACGCGATGGCCGTCGCGCGCCAGGAAGCGACATCGGGAAAGCATCGTGACGATGCCGTCGTTGCACACTGGATGAAGGAATACGTGACATGAGAGGAGGCGCACGGTGAGCACCAAGGACTTCGCCGACAAGGACTACTACAAGGTGTTGGGCGTCTCCAAGGACGCCAAGCCCGAGCAGATCAAGAAGGCATTCCGTAAGATCGCCCGCGACAACCACCCGGACTCCCACCCGGGTGACAAGGCTGCCGAGGCCCGATTCAAGGAGGCCTCGGAGGCCAATGACGTCCTGTCGGATCCCCGCAAGCGCAAGGAGTACGACCAGGCCCGCAGTCTCTTCGGGGCGGGCGGTGGATTCCGATTCCCCGGCGGGGGAGGGCGCACCAGCTCGGTCAACGTCGAGGACTTCCTGCGTACCGCCAGCAACGGCGACGGGTTGGGAGACGTCTTCAGCAATTTGTTCGGCAGTGCCGGATCGGCACGTTCCACGGCCCGTCGGTCCCGTCGCGGGGCCGACGTCACCGGCGAGACGACGATCGATTTCATCGATGCCATCGACGGCACCACGGTGAGCCTGCAGATGGTTTCCCAGGAGGCGTGCTCGGCATGCCGTGGCACGGGTGCCCGGGCCGGCAGCCTGCCCACGACCTGCCCCTCCTGCCAGGGCTCGGGTATCAGGGCCAACACGACGGGGGACGTCTTCGCCAGCACCGAGCCGTGCCCGCAGTGCAATGGTCGCGGCCTGATCGTCGAGGATCCCTGCCCCATCTGTCACGGATCGGGGCGAGCTCGCTCCACCCGTACCATGCAGGTGCGCATCCCGGCTGGGGTGGAGGACGGCAAGAAGATCCGTATCCGAGGAAAAGGGTCGCCCGGTGAGAACGGCGGCCCGGCCGGAGACCTCTACGTGCTGGTGCACGTGCGTGCCCACCCCATCTTCGGACGCGACGGGTCGTCGGTGACGGTCGACGTCCCGGTGACCTTCCCCGAGGCCGCTCTGGGCGCCGAGGTGAGCGTTCCCCGGGTCGACGGTGGGACGGTGCGTCTCAAGATCCCCGCCGGCACTCCCGATGGACGTACCTTCCGGATCCGGGGCCGTGGCGTGCCGCGTTCCAACGGGACGAGGGGCGACCTGCTGGCGACGGTCCAGGTCGTCGTGCCTCAGATTCTGGACGATTCGACCCGCGACCTCCTCACGCGATTCCGTGACGAGGCTCGTCAACCCAATCCACGTTCCTGGGAGGTGAACTGATCATGCGTCGGCGCCCCAAGATTGGCGCAACCGGACTGGCAACCATCGACCGGGATGCCGCGATCTTCCCCATCTCGGTGGCGGCGGAACTGGCTGGTATGCACCCGCAGACCCTGCGCACCTACGACCGGATCGGGCTGGTGGTTCCCTCCCGCGCCAGGGGACGGGGCAGACGCTACTCACCCGCCGATGTCGCAGCCCTACGGATGATCCAACACCTCTCCCAGGAGGAGGGGGTCAACCTCAACGGCATCCAACGCATCCTCGAGCTGCAACGACGCATCGCCCAGCTCGACGACCAGGTGGAACAGCTCTCGGCGACGGTTCGTCGCATGCAGGCCATGGCCTACGAGGACCAGGTCGACCCCCGCGTCTTCACCGCGGAATCCACCGGGCGAGTGCACCTGGGGCGCAAGGTCATTCACGCCCAACTGGCCCTACCGGGACGCCACCGCTGATCCCTTCGACAACTGCCTCGCTCATCTGAGCGTGGTGCCGGAGCCGACGGCGCAGGGGGTGTCCCCCGTCTCAGATGAGCGCGATCACCTGTACCACCATGATCTTCACGACGGTGCCCAGTGCGAACAGGGCGCCGTAGGCCGACTCGATGCGTTCGTCATTGACGAGGCTGTTGGCGTACCCGAGGATCGCTGGCTGCCCGACGAACCCTGCGAAGGCACCCGTGGCCCGTGGGGCGGACAGCTTGAGCAGGTATGCTGCGGCGATGAGGATGGCCCCGCCGATGGCCAGCGAGACTGCCGAGGTGAGGATGACGGCCAGGCCGTTCCACGTCGCCGCCTGGGAGAGGAAGGCCGGCCCGGAGGCAAGCCCGACGCAGGCCAGGAAGAGCATGAGCCCCAGCTGACGCAGCACCGCGTTGGTGGCGTGCGGAAGTTCCCAACGGATAGGGCCCGTGCGGTGCAGGGCCCCCAGGATCATGCCCATGACGAGCGGGCCGGCGGCGGCACCGAGCTCGAAGACGAGCCCACCGGGCAGGGCGACGAACAAGGCCCCCAGAGCCAGTCCGAGAGCGGCGCCGAGTCCCAGCGACAGGGCATCGACCTGGGAGACGTTCGCCTCGGAGTCACCGAAGAGGTCGGCGGCGTCGTTGATCCGCCACGACGGGACGACGCACAGCACGCGGTCCCCGGCCTTGAGGATGGTGTCATCACTGGCCAACATGTCGAGATCCCCGCGACGCACCCGGGTCACTCTGCCGTTCGTGCGCCCCAGGACGTCGATGTCACCGAGTCGTCTGCCGACCAGCGCCGGGTTCGAGACGAGGAATCGGCGAAAGTCGATCTCCTGCCGGTGGTCGGTGAGACGTCGGGTGGAGACGTGACCCAGGTGCGCCACGGCCCGGGAGACGTCGTCGGGATTGCCCACGACGAGCACCTCGTCGCCAGGGTGCAGGTCCTGGTCGGGGGAGACGAGGGACATCTGACCCTCGCGCAGCAGGTACGACATCTGGATCTGACTGTCCTGGTATCCCGGGGTCGCACGCATCGACGTCGGACGGTCCACGACGGTGGACACGGCAGCGATGCCGGCATCGGCCATCGACGTGTTGTCCTTGGTGGCGGGCCACTTCCGGCGGGCGATGAAGGTCACCATGACCATGGCGACGACGACACCGGTGGGATACGACAGGGCATAGCCGACGAGGGTGTTGCCAGCACCGTGGGTCGCCGACGTCGCGGCGTCGATCGCCGGCGAGGTGAGGGCCCCGGCGTACAACCCGGCGACGTGAGCGTTCGACAGACCACACAGCGAACCGATCCCCAGCGCCGCTGCCGCCATGGCGACGAGCCCGACGATGCCGGCGACCATGAGCGTCCACTGGCGTTTGAGGTCCGACAGGAAGGTCGATCCCGCAGCCAACCCCACCGTGTAGCAGAACAGCACCACACCCAGGCTCTTGACCATGCCGAGCCCCTGCCCCAGACGTGGATCCAGCGCCCCGACGGCCAGCCCCATGAAGAGGGCACCAGCGGCGCCGAACCGCAGCGGTCCGAACTTGATCTGCCCGAACAGGGCCCCCAGGGCGAGCACCACCAGGATCGTGAGGATCTGATGGGTTGCGAGGAAATCGAGTGTCACGGTCATGATTGTCCCCCAGCAGTGTCGTGGGAATCCACGTCACGATGTGTCAGCCTGCCAGCCGCGATGAGTGTCGCCAGCCAGACGACCCCCACGAGGATCGCGATGCGATAGGTCGGGGAGGTGAGCATGATGACGACCGTCACGGCGAGCATGGCCAGGACGATCCAGTTCGTCACCGGGGCACCCGGCATGGTGAACGTCAACCCAGCACGGGTCCGGGGATCGATGTGGTGACGGAACCTCATCTGCGTGATGACGATCATCGTCCAGTTGATGATGCCGGCGGCCAGCGCGATCGACATGATGTAGCCGAACGCCTGGTCTGGCAGCACGGCCACCAGGACGACGGCGAGTGCGGTCATGGCACTGGAGACGAGCACCGCCACCCACGGCGAACCCGAACGGCTGGTGCGTCCCAGCACGGCTGGGGCATTGCCCTGGTGGGCCAGGGAGTGCAGCATGCGTCCGTTGGAGTACAAACCGGAGTTGTAGGCCGAAACTGCCGCGGTGAGCACGACGATGTTGAGTATCGTTCCAGCCGCCGGGATGCCGACGGAGTCGAAGATCTGCACGAATGGGCTGGAACGTCCATCGATGGAGCGCCACGGAACGATCGAGACGATGACGAACAGGGCGGCGATGTAGAACAGCAGGATGCGGTACACCACCTGATTGATGGCCTTGGGAATGGATCGGCGCGGATCGGTGGCCTCCCCGGCGGTGATGCCGATGAGTTCCACTCCGCCGAAACTGAACATGACGACGACGAATCCCAGTGCCACCCCGGAAATTCCGGTGGGGAAGAACCCGCCATCGTTCCACAGGTTCGCCACACCGGTGGGTGCGGCAGACGGTGCACCGATGACGATGACCCACGCACCGAGCAGCACCATGGCAATGATCGCGACCACCTTGACGATGGCGAACCAGAACTCGAACTCCCCGTAGGCGCGCACGTGCAGCAGGTTGATGACGGTGACGACGACGAGCAGCACGGCGGCCGAGAGCCAGCTGGGCACCGAGGGGAACCAGTAGTTGACGTAGATGCCCACCACCGACAGTTCCGCCATCGACACCGCGATGTAGTTGAACCAGTAGTTCCAGCCCGAGACGAATCCGGGCAGCTCTCCCCAGTAGTCGTGGGCGTACTCGGAGAAGGCCCCCGAGGTGGGGCGGTGCACGCTCATCTCGCCCAGGGCACGCATGATGAGGTAGATGACTGCTCCGCCAATGAGGTAACACACGAGGATCGCCGGACCTGCGGCCCCGATCGAGTCGGCGGCCCCGTAGAACAGTCCAGTGCCGATGGCCCCGCCCAAGGCGATGAGCTGGATGTGACGATTGCGCAGACCGCGATTCAACCCGGACCCGTCCGACTCCCCAGGTGCCTGCGCGGCAGCGGCAGGTGTTCCACTGTCGGACTCGGGCAGATCGGTGGCGGCCTGCCGGGGAAGGTGCACGTCCTTGCTCGAACACGACTCGGCCGTGCTGGCCTTCGCGACTCCAGAATCCGGAGGTGGGGCGGTGTTGCTCATGACGAGCATCCTATTCGGCGCCGACGAGGTGTCGAGGTAACGTTCGCACCGTGATTCTCGATCTTTCCGCAGTTTGCCTGATGCGCAACGGGTGCTGTCTCAATGTGCGCAAGACGGGTACGGACCATTTCATCCTGCCCGGTGGAAAGATCGAACCCGGTGAGACGGCCCGTGCCGCGGCGGTGCGTGAGGTGGCCGAGGAACTACGACTCCAACTCGACCCGAGCCTCCTGCAACCGCTCGGAACCTTCCAGGCCGATGCGGCCAACGGCGACGCCGAGGGCATCAGCTGCACGGTGTTCCTGCGTGACTGGGACCCGTCCTGGCCTCATCCGGAGCCGGACCACGAGATCGCCGAGTACGAGTGGACACCTCTGGCCACCGCTGCGAACGATCCACGTCAGGCCCCGCTGCTCGTGCACCGGGTCATCCCCGCACTGCGCTCCCGCGGGCTGTTGTGACACCGCCCATGCTCAGTCGAGGTCCTGGCTGGGCTGCACCAGGCCGGCGTTGTACGCCGTGATGACCATGTGGACTCGGTCCCGTAGATCCAGTTTCGTGAGGATGTGGCTGATGTGCGTCTTGACGGTGGTCTCGGCCAGGTAGAGTTCCTCGGCGATCTCGGCGTTGGTGAGGCCGCGCCCCACACAGGTGAGCACCTCGACCTCCCGTTCCGAAAGCGCCGCAACGATGGACGGATCGCTCGAGGAGCCGAAACCATCGTCCCGGAACTTCTCGATGAGACGGCGCGTTGCGCTCGGTGCAACGACTCCGTTGCCCTGATACACGGTGCGTACCCCGGCGAGCAGATCGGCAGGCCCGGCGTCCTTGAGGAGGAAGCCGGATGCCCCGGCGCGTAGTGCGCGGTGCACGTACTCGTCGATGTCGAAGGTGGTGAGCACCAGGACGCGGGAATTGGTGTGCGAGACGACTCGTTCGGTGGCCGCCAAGCCGTCCATGAGGGGCATGCGGATGTCCATGAGGACGACGTCGGGAGACAAGTCGGTGGCCAGCTGGACGGCTTCGGCGCCGTTGGACGCCTCCGCGACGACGCTCATGTCGGGTTGGGCGTCCAGAACCATACGGAACCCCGTGCGTACCATCTCCTGATCATCGGCAAGCAACAGACGGATGGACTCGTCGTGCTGACGTTCCATGGATACCCTCCCGGTGAGACTGTGGCCATTATCGCAGGTGCGTACGGCAGACCCCATCAGGAATGACGGTGTTCCCCCACCTCAGTTGACGGTTCCTCGCCCTCTGCCGCGGTGACGGGCACCGAGGCGAAGACGCGGAACCCGCCGGCCGCCCGGTTGCCGGCCTCCACCGTGCCTCCCCAGGCGCCGATCCGCTCGCGCATTCCCACCAGGCCGTGGCCGCCGCCGTCGACCCCACCGCTGGACGAGGCTCCCTCGGGGGCACCCGAGCCGTCGTCGACGATCTCGACGCGCACCCCACTCGGTCGATGGATGATCGTCACCAGGGCATGGGCCTGGGGGCCGGCGTGCTTGATGATGTTCGTGAGGGATTCCTGGACCACGCGGTAGATGGCGAACTCGGCACCCCGCTCCAGTGGCGGGTGGCTGTCCGGGGCGCCCTCGATGCTCAGGGCGACGTCCAGGACGGACTGGGTGCGCTCGATGAGTTCGGGGATGCTGTCGAGGGTTTCCGCAGGTGAGAGGACGAGCGGTTCGCCGGAGTCGTCGCGCAGCACTCCCACGAGCCTGCGGGTCTGAGTGAGCGCTTCCCGGGCCGTCTCCGCAATGGTGTCGAGCGCGCTGGCAGCCGAGTCGAGTCTGGTCTGCAGGTCACCGACCTCCTCGTGATGGGCAAGGTACGCACCTCCGTCAGCCTGCACGACGATGACGGACAGGGAGTGGGCGACGATGTCGTGCATCTCGCGAGCTATCCGGGCGCGTTCCTCCTGGGTGGCCAGTTTGATGCGTTGGTCACGTTCTCGTTCCAGGTCCTCGGCACGTTGACGCAGCGCCAGCAGATTGAGACGTCGTGCTCGTGCGAAACTGCCGGCGAACCATGCCAGCAACACCACCAGGGCGCACGAGATGGAGAACGTGCCCCATGCCTTGGCGGCGTCCTTGACGGTGCCGTACGGCCGGGTGATGTACCAGCCCCATCGCCATCCGGCGAGGGCGGCTCCCGCCATGGCCACTGCCAGCCACGCCCGAGCCTCGCGACGCGTCCTGCCGTAGGTGACGCTCGCGAAGATCGCGATGGGAACCAGGATCGCCGAGGGCTGGAAGGAGTCGCAGAAGATGACGGTGAGCACACTGCACACCGCCGTGCCGGCCACCATGATGGTGGGTCGAGTCCGCCGCCACACCAGCACGAGGACCTGGAGGAGACCCCAGAGGATGCAGCCCAGGAAGGCCAGGCTGCCAGGCTGGCAGTGGTTGATCGGGGTGCTGGGAAAGACGATGAGGGCGAGAAGTACCGCGAAGATCCCGTCCATGACCATGGGTCGTCTGTTGAACCACTCGTTGATCTCCCGGAAAGTCACCTCGTCAGCCTACGGGCAGGTCATGAAGGTGGCGTCATGCCGTGGGATGATTCGCAACAGTCCTTGAGGACGATGGTCAAGGACCGGTGCCACCGGTGGCCCTGCCATCAGCCAGCGTGTGTGCATGGCGGAATCCAGTGATGAAGTGAGTCCAGTGATGAAGATTGCCTCCCCATGGTGAGGGATGCCTCGGATGACTCACCAGAGAAGATTTTCACTCCGATGGCCCACACACTTCACGGGATGCGAGATCATGGGGCGACGAGCCTGCCCAGGTGGAATCTCCGGGCAGGTCGGTGTCAGTCTTGGAGTGTGACGATGTCCCGCGATGTCCGTGCCAGTGGTGAGCCCCCTGCCGGAGGCGAACTCCCGATCGACGCACAGCCATCCCTCGACCACGCCCAACAGCTCAAGGAACAGTTGGCCACGGCCTTTCGACACCATCCGGCCGGGGCGGCCATCATCACCGTCAACGGGGCGAATGGTCCGGAGGGGCTCACGGCATCCTCCCTCATCTCGGTGGCGGTGGAGCCGGCCATCATCGTGTTCTCCGCCGGACGGACGACATCCACCTCCCGGCAACTCACCCGCGGGGGGCGTGTCATCGTCCACATGCTCAATGCCGATGCCGAGGAGTTGGCCAACGTCTTCGCCTGCCCGGGAGCCGATCACTATGCCGGGGTCCGGTGGCAGATGTCGTCGGAAGGAGCCCCCGAGCTCGACGTGAGCGGCCCGCATCTGCACGGCTGGGTACGAGACGCCATGGATGTCGGCCCCTCAGCCGTCTGGGCGGTGCAGATCGACCGGATCGATCTGGGCGATCGGGACAGCGATGCCCTGGTGTACCTGGAGCGTCGGTGGCGTCATCTCAGACGGTGATGACGCCAGGGCCCACCGTGTTCGCCCTACGCCGTTTCGGTCCGGTGCCATTCCCATGGTTTCCGGCAGTCTCGCGGCCTAGACTTGCAGTGTCACCGGAGTCAATGAGGAGTTGGAGGACACGTCATGGACACCCAGCAGTTGGAGCGCATGCACACCGCACCGGGTTTCGTCGCAGCACTGGATCAGTCGGGCGGTTCGACCCCCAAGGCCCTGCGTGCCTATGGCATCGAGGAGTCGGCCTATGGCGACGACAAGGACCGCATGTTCGATCTCGTGCACGAGATGCGTACCCGGATCATCACCAGCCCGGCATTCACCAGTGAGCACATTCTTGCTGCGATCCTCTTCGAGATGACGATGGATCGTGAGGTCGAGGGCATGCCGACGGCAGACTTCCTGTGGCAGCACAAGGGGATCGTCCCCTTCCTCAAGATCGACAAGGGCCTGGCCGATGAGGACAACCACGTCAAGGTGATGAAGCCCATCCCCGGTCTGGACGAGCTGCTGCACCGCGCCGTGGAGGACAAGCACATCTTCGGCACCAAGGAACGCTCGGTCATCGTCGATTACGACGAGATGGGTATCGGCAGGATCGTGGATCAGCAGTTCGAGCTGGGCGATCAGGTGTGCGCTGCTGGTCTGGTGCCGATCCTCGAACCCGAGGTGGACATCCACGCCGCACGCAAGCAGGAGGCCGAGGAGCTGCTGCACCGGCACATCCGTGAGCACATCGACGCCCTTGACGACGACGCCCGGATCATGCTCAAGCTGACGATTCCCAGCCAGCCCGACCTGTACGCCGACTTCATCGACGATCCGCGGGTCGTGCGTGTCGTCGCCCTGTCCGGTGGGTACTCCCGTGAGCAAGCCAATGAGCTGCTCACCCACAACCACCGGCTCATCGCAAGCTTCTCGCGTGCTCTCGCCGAGGGTCTGGACGCCAAGCAGTCCGACGAGGAGTTCAACTCGACACTGGAGAACTCCATCGACTCCATCTACCAGGCGTCGATTGCCTGAGACCCCATCCCCCAACCTCTGACGGATGCCCCACCTGCTCACACGTAGGTGGGGCATCCGAATTTCCCATCGTTCTGCGGGACACGTAGGTGGGGTTCACGTGCATGCGGGGCACCTGTCCTGGGGACGTGCATTCAGGGGGACGGGGAACCGGACGGCAGGTGTGGAACGAGAATTGTCGGATTCGGCACGGTTGATACCGTCGGGGGCGTGAACAATTCGTTGCCCGCCGTTGTCGCCTTCGATCTCGACGACACCTTGGCCCCTTCCAAGACCCGTATCCCCGAACCCATGGCACGAATCCTCGGTGCCCTCCTGGGCCGCACCGATGTGCTCGTCATCTCCGGAGGGCAGTTCGGCCAGTTCCGCACCCAGGTGATCGATGCGCTGGAGGACGTCGACGCACCCATGAGAGGGCTGCATCTCATGCCAGCCTGCGGCACCCAGTACTACCGGCTGGACGACGACACCCAGTGGGTGTGCCGCTACGTCGAGGAGCTCACCGACGACGAGAAGTCCCGAGCCATCGCTGCCCTGGAGAACTGTGCCAAGGACCTCGGACTGTGGGAGGACCACACCTGGGGGCCACGTATCGAGGATCGCACCTCCCAGATCACCTTCTCCGCCCTGGGACAGCAGGCCCCGGTCGAGGCCAAGAAGACGTGGGACCCCACCGGGGAGAGGAAACTGCGGCTGGCAGCCGACGTGGCCGCCGCGGTACCAGACCTGGAGGTGCGCGCTGGCGGCTCGACGTCAGTGGACATCACCCGGGTGGGACGTGACAAGTCGTTCGGCCTCACCCGGTTGCTCGAGGTGACCGGCCTGGCCAAGGAGGACGTCGTCTTCTACGGTGACCGGCTCGACGAGCACGGCAATGACTACCCGGTCAAGGCCATGGGGATTCGCTGCGTGTCCGTCACCGATTGGCAGGACACCGCCAACAAGCTCCAGGAGATGCTGGACGCCTGCTGAGCGGCTCAGCCTGCCCTCCTCACCGCGCTGCTGCGGCGTTGTGTGTGTGGGGGCCGATCCGGGCTGGCAGGCGCGTGGTCCGGGGTGGGAACGGTCTCATCCCCGGACCACCGTCATCACCGCACACTCTCCAGATCGGCCTCGGGGCTGTCCTGAGCGGGTGAGGCCCCTGGATCCTGCCGTCTGTTCCCCGCTCTGCCTGCGCCACCTTCCAGGGGGTCACGATTGCGCCTGGCCCTGGAGGCGATGATGCCTGCCGCCAGACCCACCAGGAATGGAACGGTCCATCCGAACCCGGCCTCGTAACCTGGCAGGGCAGCCGTGCCGAGTGACGTGATGACCGAGGCACCAGGCAGATTCACCGGTAGGGCACGGACGAGGTCGAAGAACGCCGAGACGGCCACGAACACCGTCACGAAGCGGTGCGTGGTGCGATCATGCCCCAGCCACGGGGTGAGCAGGCCGAGGATGATCGTGCTGATGGCCAGTGGATAGACGAACATGAGCACCGGAACAGCCCAGGTGATGATGGCGTCGAGTCCAGCATTGGCGATGAGGGTCGAGACGATCGAGAAGACCACCATCCATGCGCGTACCGACATGGCGCGCGGGAACATCGTCGCGAACATCTCGGCGCAGGCGGCGATGAGGCCGATGGCCGTCTTGAGGCAGGCGACGAGCACGATGGCGCCGATGAGTATCTCTCCGGGGTGACCGTAGTAGTGCAGTGCGGTCTCGGCGAGCACCGTGCCACCGTTGTCGGCCTCGGGAACCGTTGGCTGTGAGGTTCGGCCCAGGAACATGAGGCAGATGTAGACGATCGACAGTGCCACCAGGGCGACGATGCCCGAGGTGGCGGCCTGGGAGGCCACCTGGCGTCGGCTGGTACGCCCCACCTGGTGGATGGCGTCGACGATGATGATGGCGAAGGCGAGGGTCGCCAAGGCATCCATCGTGTTGTAGCCGTCCAGGACGCCCTGCAGGAAAGGCATCTGGGTGTAGGGGGCCTGCGCAGCACGTGAGGCGTCCGAGGGCATCGGTTTGACGATCGTGGCGACGACGAGCACGGCGAGCAGGACGAGGAACAGGGGGGTGAGGAAGCGCCCCACCCAGTCCAGTAGACGTCCGGGGTGCAGGGCCACCAGGAAGGCCAGGGTGAAGAAGATGAGGGTGAAGACGAGCAGCGGGATCGTCATGGGCCCTTCTGCGAGGAAGGGGCGCACCCCGATCTCGAAGGACACCGTTGCCGTCCTGGGGATGGCGAATGCCGGACCGATCGTCAGGTAGAGCAGGCAGGTGAAGAAGGCCGCCCAACCCCGCCAGGTGTGCGAGGTCATCTCGTACAGACTCCTCGATCCAGATGTCGCAGTGGCGACGACGCCGAGTATCGGTAGGCCCACGGCCGTCAGCAGGAAGCCCAGCCCGGCCCAGCTGGTTGCGCCTCCAGCCAGACGTCCGAGTTGGACAGGGAAAATCAGGTTTCCTGCTCCGAAGCACAGGCCAAAGATCATGAGACCGATGACCAGAGTGTCGGAACGGTGCGATGAACTGTCCTTTGCCATGCGCGTAGTTTTCCCGACATATCAGTATTCGGAGATATGTGTACGCATTGTGAGATTGTCGGGGGCGTGCGATGTGGGTCCGGATCGCCTGTCGCAGCGGGGTGGGCTGGCGCAGGGGTGATGTTTTCCCTTGTCAGTTCGTGGCGGAGGGTTCTCCCGAGTGGTTCCACGCGATGATTCCGCAGGCGCTCTTGACTCTCGGAGTAGAGTTGAGTCGAAGACGCTCAACTTTGATGACGGTTCTGGTTGTCCGTCGCGATGAGCATGATCCAAGTGAGGAAAGATGGACACAAATCTCACCACGATGAGTCGGGACGCGGTCACCGCCGCCTCCCGGCACGCGTTGGCCCACGGGAACCCGTCCGTGGAACCCTCGCACCTGCTGCACGCCCTGTTCACCATCCCCGACAACACCGTCGGGCCGTTGGTGACGTCACTGGGCATCGATCCCAAGGCCGTGGATGGCCTCGCCACCGACGCCATGGCCAAACTCCCGTCCAGTTCCGGGGCCTCCGTGGCACAGCCGCAGCTCTCGGGTGCATTCGCCCGGGTCGTCGCCGACGCCCAGAACCGGGCCGAGGCGCTGGGCGACTCCTTCGTCGCCACCGAACACCTGCTCATCTCGTTGACGGCGGTACCCTCCGACGTCCAGGCGGGCCTGACCGGGCTGGGACTCAAGCCCGACACCCTCACTGCCGCGTTCAACGAGGCTCGCGGTGACCGTCGTGTCACCTCCGAGGAGTCCGAGGGTGGGGAGTCGGCGCTGGCCAAGTACTCCGTCGATCTCACCGAGCGGGCCCGGTCCGGCAAACTCGACCCGGTCATCGGCCGGGACGCCGAGATCCGTCGCGTCGTCCAGGTGCTGGCCAGGCGTACCAAGAACAACCCGGTGCTCATCGGTGAGCCCGGCGTCGGCAAGACCGCAGTCGTCGAGGGACTCGCCCAGCGCGTCGTCGCCGGTGACGTGCCGGACTCCCTCAAGGGGCGGCAGGTCGTCTCCCTGGACCTGTCCTCGATGGTTGCCGGGGCCAAGTACCGCGGTGAGTTCGAGGAGCGCCTCAAGGCCGTCCTCAACGAGATCAAGGACGCCGAGGGCAAGGTCATCACCTTCATCGACGAGCTGCACACCGTCGTGGGTGCCGGAGCCTCCGGCGAGGGCGCCATGGACGCCGGGAACATGCTCAAACCCATGCTGGCACGCGGTGAGCTGCGCATGATTGGCGCCACCACACTGGACGAGTACCGCGAGCGCATCGAGAAGGACCCGGCCCTGGAGCGGCGCTTCCAGCAGGTCTACGTCGGTGAGCCCACGGTGGAGGACACCATCGCCATCCTGCGCGGCCTGCGGGAGCGTTACGAGGCCCACCACAAGGTGCGCATCACCGATGGCGCCCTCGTCGCTGCCGCCAGCCTGTCGAACCGGTACATCACCAGCCGACAGCTTCCCGACAAGGCCATCGACCTCATCGACGAGGCTGCCTCACGGCTGCGCATGGAGATCGACTCCTCCCCGGAGGAGATCGACACGCTGCGTCGGGACGTGGACCGCATGAAGATGGAGGTCTTCGCCGTCGAGAAGGAGGACGACCCGGCCAGCAGGCAACGTCTGGACCGGTTGCGCACCGACATGGCCGACAAGCAGGAGGCCCTGCGCGGTCTGGAGGCGCGCTGGCAGGCCGAGAAGGCTGGTCTCAACAAGGTCGGTGAGCTCAAGACGCAGATCGACTCGCTGCGCACCACTGCCGAGAAACACCAGCGGGAGGGAGACTTCGGCAAGGCCTCCGAGATCCTCTACGGTCAGATCCCAGCCCTGGAGCAGGAGCTCGCCCAGGCTGCCCAGGACGAGCAGGAGACCACCCGGATGGTCTCCGAGGAGGTCTCGGGCACCGACGTCGCCGAGGTCGTCTCGGCGTGGACCGGCATCCCGGTGGGACGCATGATGCAGGGCGAGCAGGAGAAGCTGCTGCACATGGAGGAGCGCATCCATGAGCGCCTCATCGGCCAGGATCGTGCGGTTCAGAGCGTCGCCGACGCGGTACGGCGCTCCCGGGCAGGTATCTCCGACCCCAACCGGCCCACCGGGTCGTTCCTCTTCCTTGGGCCGACCGGCGTCGGCAAGACCGAACTCGCCAAGTCCCTGGCCGAGTTCCTCTTCGACGACGAGACCGCCATGGTGCGCATCGACATGAGCGAGTACATGGAGAAGCACTCGGTCTCACGGCTGGTCGGTGCGCCCCCGGGATACGTCGGTTACGAGGAGGGCGGCCAGCTCACCGAGTCCGTGCGGCGTCGCCCCTACTCGGTCATCCTGCTTGACGAGGTGGAGAAGGCCCACCCCGACGTCTTCAACATCCTGCTGCAGGTGCTCGACGACGGGCGTCTCACCGACGGCCAGGGGCGTACGGTCGACTTCCGCAACACGATCCTCGTGCTCACCAGCAACCTGGGATCGCAGTTCCTCTCCGACGCGAGTCTGTCGGCCGAGCAGAAGCACGAGTCGGTGATGACGACGGTGCGTGCCACCTTCCGTCCTGAGTTCCTCAACCGGCTGGACGACATCATCATGTTCGATCCGTTGTCGATGGCTGATCTCACGCGCATCGTCGACACCAACATCGCCAAGCTCAATGCGCGGATGGCGGATCGTCGGATTCGTGTCGAGGTGACCGATGCCGGCAAGGAATGGCTTGCCAGAGCCGGGTTCGACCCGGTCTACGGGGCTCGTCCACTGCGTCGTCAGATCCAGACGACGATCGAGGACCAGCTGGCACGTCGCGTCCTGGCCGGGCAGATCACCGAGGGCAGTACGGTGACCTTCGACGGCACCGAGGACGGTGACGGCCTGCGAATTCTCTGAGGTCCGTCAGCCCGTCCCGTGCCAGCCCTGGCTCAGCCTGTGGCCCTCGGCAGAGGATCACAGCGCAGCCAGGGCCCCAGCACACCCGGAGACTCCAGTGGATCGGGGACTCCAGCGTAGTTGAGTCCAGCGTCAGCCTTGAGGCTCAGCGTCCGGTCCGGGGAAGACGTAGCCGGTGCCAGGCGCCTTCCCCCGGGGCCTGGGGCGCATCGTGCCCACCACCCGAGGTGGCTTGGCCGGCAGTCCCTGGGCCTGCAGCGGTGGGGCTGGCACCCGGCGTGGCGGACGAGCCGGTGCCACTTGGTGTGGCGGGAGTCCCCGTGGCGCTGGGGCTCGTACCGCTGGGGCTCTGCGGTGCAGTCGGGGTGGTCGTCGGGCTGGGGCCGGTGCTCGGTCCTGCAGACCCTGACGGGCTCGCAGTGGGGCTGGGCTCGGAGGTCGGGGTGTCCGAGGGGCTCGGTGCACTGCTGGCCCGAGCAGTGAGCCACTGAGCAGGCGTGGTCGGGTGGTCGACCAGCCGCGTCTCGCCGATGGTTCCGAAGAAGCCGGTGCTCATGATGTTGTCGTAGATGCTGCCACCGATGATCCACGGGCGATCGTCGAAACCGTTGATGCCGTGGGCGCGGCCTGCGGTGCCGTACTGGTTGCGCAGCATGGGCACGCCGTCGATGTACATGACGACCGAACCCTCCCTGGGGTCGTCGACGACGACGAGGTGGTACCACTTGTCGAGGTCGACGTCACCGGACCACACCGAGTACCCATTGCCCACCTTGGCGGTGTCGGTGAAGGCCCATTGCACTTCCTTGAGGCTCGAGATGGCCCCGGACAGCGGTGGCTCCTCCAGATCGTCGGTGTCCGCCCCGGCCACCGTGAAGTTCGGCAGGTCACCTCGTCTGCCGCCCCGGCAGACGAAGGCGCCCCAGTAGTTGCTCGAACCGTAGTCCTTGTCGATCTTGATGAACGTCTCGAAGGTGTAGCCCTGCTCGAAGCGCTCCCGGTTGACGGGGGCGTCCTTGGCCGTGGCGAAGTAGGCGAACACGTGCTTGGCCCTGGGCGTGAAGTGAACGGCGTGCTCGGCACTGGAGTACGTCATGTGGTCGGTGACGAGGGCCGCCGCATTGGTGAGGATCCCCGCCTTCTTCAGGGTCATGTCGTTGCCATTGCCACTGATGTCCCGTTCGACGAGCGTGCCGTCCTGCTCGGTGGGACGCCAGTGGGCCACGGTTCCGGGAAGCGTGGGGTAGTCCGTATCGTTCGCCGGTTTGACGAGGGGCAGCGCGGCGATCGGGGTGAACTCCTTGCGCAGTTGGGCGCGAAGGGCGGTGGTGGCTGCCGGAACCTCACCGGTGGGGTGGAAGTCGGCGTCGAACGAGGCGAATCGAGACGCGAAGTCGAAGCTCGTCACCCAGGTGTCTCCCGGCCCGGTGAGCAGGGCGCGATCAAGTGAGTTGGCACGCTCACCCTTGAGCGGCACCCACGGTGAGAAGGCGGTCTGGCACAGCTGGTTGTGGGTGAAGTCGAACTCCATGAGCGCCATGAGCCCGTTGCCGCCCTGGTAGGCCATCTGGTAGTCGAGCAGCTGTTGGAACACCGGCTGGCCGGCAGCATTGGTGACGATGCGGTTGGTCGCCCCGTGGTGGTGCCCATTGACGGTGAGGAACACCTGGTTGTGATGGTCGATGAGCCGGTCCCACAGCCGCTGCCCGAAGCTGGTGGACAGCGCGGTGCCGTCGGGGGAGATGTCGATGATCTGGTGGGTGGTGATGATCGTCGGCACCGTCGGGTGGGCGTTCAGCACCGACTCGGCCCAGTCGAGGTCTGCACCGTCGGAGCCCCACGGCACGTTGACGGCCATCATCGGTACGCCGGCGACGGTGAACTCGTGCCAGTTCGACATCCCGCTCGGCCCCATCTCGCGGAAGCTCGGGGAGTGGGCCTGACGATCCTTGGGGAACCACGTGCGGTAGTAGTGGAAGTCGTCGGCAACGTCGTGGTTGCCCGGGATCACCGAGTAGGACACCTTGGCGTCGTCCAGGATCTTCATGGCACGATCGGCCACGACGTACTGGTCCTCGTGCCCCTCGCCGGACTGGTCGCAGACGTCACCCAGGTGGTGGGTCATGGCGATGTGGTAGTCCGCGGTGTGATCGACGATCCACTGCGTCTGACAGTCGTAGGGGTTGGGCAGGCCAGGGTACTGCTTGGCGAACAGGTCGGCTGACTCGACGCCGTATCGTGAGTAGAACTGGGTGTCGGGGAGCAGGGCGATGCAACCACGTGCTCCGAGGTGCCCGTCAACCGTCCCGTCCTTGGTGTAGGGGGCAGCATTGGCCGGCCATCCCCTCTGCACGGCAACCCCTGCCAAGGTTACCATGGCTCCGGCCTGGACGAATAGACGACGACTGATCGACGACATGAACCTGTCTCCTCGTGTTCCCAACTGATCGTGGCTCGGGTTGGCAAGGCTCTCGATGGGCCCCGTCCACCCCGGATGCCATGAGACCATGATCGAAAGACGGTGACGTCACATCATCGTGAACGCCAGCTGTCATTCAGATGTCACGATCATGTCCGGGCGGGGCGGACGGGATCCATGCGTGCGGGGCGCCGGTGGGCAGGTCAGGAGCCTCCATGTGCTCGGAGGCTGCGCGGCGGAAGTCAGTCGAGCAGGTCCCCGTCGGTGTAGAGCCACCGATGCGCTCGATACTCGAAGCGGGCCTTCTCGTGCAACGTCCCGGCGGTGTGCTGAGCGACGTACTCCACGATTCCCTGCTCATCGCCGGGCTGTCCCTGCTCGACGTCGACAATCGTCAACCCGGTCCAGGCCATGGGCAGGTCGTCAACGACGTCGGGACGAGTGCGCGGATGCCAGGTTGCCCACAGATGTTGCCAGCGGTGCAGGACGTGCGCGGTGTAGCGCGACCTCATGAGGGCCTCGGCAGTGGTGGCCCGGCGTGGATCGTCCAGAACTGGTCCGCAGCACCGCGACAGTGGTGCGTCAGACCCACATGGGCAGGTGGAATCGGCAGACAGGGATGGTGCGGCAGACATGACGGATCCTTCTGGTGGTTCTTGGAGTGCACAGAGGTGGCCCGGCAGGGGGCGCACGAGTCGATGCTCCCACGGTATCCCGCATAGAATGGAGGGGATGTATCCATGGAAAGACCCGCATCGGGCATATGCGTTGCAGCAGCGCTCACCCCTGCGCCAGCCGGGTGCGCTCACGGCAATGCGCATCATCGTCGGAGGCGGCGTGGCTGGGTGGATGTTGCTGCTCGTCGCCCTCGTCCTTGGCTCGTCAGTGTCGAACAATGCCCTGGCCGCGTTCCTCAACTCATATGCCCTGGCCATCGCCTCGGGTGACTGGGTGAAGGTCCTCCTCGTGCCGGGCGCGGCATTCGCGTTGACGGTGACGATGGGCAGGGGACATGCCATCGATCGCATCCTCTTCACGGCCCTGGCCGTCTACTGGCTGTATTTCCTCACCTTTGATCTTGAACTCACCATTCCGGTCGCGAGGCTCATGGTCATCGTCTGCATGATCCTGGCATGGTCCGCCCCGATGAATCGGTGGATCCGCACGGTGCACGACTATGAGCAGTTGTTGGCTGAGGGAGCGGACCCCCGGAATCTGGCAATACGGTACGGGCTGGTTCCGCGTCGTCCGGACGGCCCTGCGCAACGCACCATGACGAATCCTCCGTCGTGGCCACCGCCGTCGGGCTCTCCTCGCCCGTGAATGAGCAGGCCTCGTGAGTGAGCAGGGCCGATTGGCACGGAGGAACGTGCGGGTGCCCCCGTGGGAGGCTGATGCCAGGCTACGCCGGGTCGCCTCCTTGGTGGCCATGACCTGCCGTGACGGCCATGGTCGGGCTCCACTTGCGGGGGGTGCCAGACGTCCCGGTACGAGGACGCCACTCAATGTACGCGCTGATGACGGGTACCGTGCGTGCCAGACGTTCCCGGCACGGAGACACCCACCGCTGGGCCTTGCTGTGGGCGGCCAGCCACCAGGCTGGTCACACCACGTCAGGGCCGGCATCGTCCTTTCGCCACGACTGCCGGTGAGATGACTGGTGGTGAGTCAGGTTCTGCTCACTCCGCTCGAGCAGCCGCCTTGGATTCGGTCTGCGCGTCTCCTGTGGTGGTCTCCTCCGCACCCTTGCGACGCGCCTTGAGCCACTCGACCCCCATGGGAATGAGTGAGACGACGATGATGAGCAGCAGTGCCGCCTCGAAATTGTTGCGGATGACGTCCACCTGGCCCAGGAAGTACCCAGCCTGCACCGCGATGAGTACCCACAGCACTCCACCGATCGCCGTGTACGAGATGAACTTGCGGAAGTTCATCTGTGCGACGCCACCGACCATCGTCACGAAGGTGCGCACGATTGGCACGAATCGAGCCAAGATCAGTGCCGGGGCACCGTGTTTCTCGAAGAACTCGTTGGTCTTGTCGACGTGCTCGGGGGCGAACACCTTGCCAGCGACTCCCTCCCGAGGTCGGAAGAGCCGTGGCCCCACCTCGTGGCCGATCCAGTAACCAACGGTGTTGCCGGCGATGGCCGCAATGATGAGGACGATGTTGACGATGACGAGGGTCGACGCAGGAGATCCGTAGTGCACCAGTGGCACCTCGGAGTTGACGCCAACGGCTGCGAACATGCCCAACGCGAAGAGCAGGGAGTCACCTGGCATGAAGAACACCGCGAGCCCACACTCGGCGAAGACGATGAGGGCAACGATCCACAGTGCGGCTGCTCCGGCGGCTTCGATGATGTGTTGCGGATCCAACCAAGCTGGCATGAGCAGTGGAATCAGCGTGATGAGGAGACTCGGCATGGCTTCCAGAGTACCGTTACATTCGTGTGTGCCCATGACCACGGCGAGTTGCCCGACGATCCTTCCGTGTGCATCCCGGGACGAAGCGGCCTGACCACTGCAGGTGCAGCGACGGGTTCCACGGCGGTGGGTGTTGGTCCTGCTGCGCGACCGTGGCCGGAGGATGCCCGACTGGACCCGGACCTGCTGGAACACGGTGACCGGCGCAATGTCGTTGATCGGTATCGGTACTGGAGTGTCGAGGCGATCGTCGCCGAGCTTGACACCCGTCGTCGTCCACTGCACATCGCCATCCAGAACTGGGAGCACGACTTCAACATCGGTTCGGTGGTGCGCACCGCCAATGCGTTCAACGTGGCCGGGGTGCACATCCTGGGCCGACGACGGTGGAATCGACGCGGTGCGATGGTCACCGATCGCTACCTGCACATTCACCACCATCCCGACGTTCCCGACTTCCTCACCTGGCTGGAGGCTCACGACATCACTCCGGTCGGTGTCGACAATCTGCCCGGATCGGTGGCGCTGGAGTTGGCCACCCTGCCGCGGGACTGCTGCCTGGTCTTTGGTTCGGAGGGTGCTGGGCTCACTGACGAGGTGGTTGCCGGGTGCAGCCAGCTCGTCGCCATCACCCAGTACGGGTCCACCAGGTCCATGAACGCCGGTGCTGCCGCCGCCATCGCCATGTGGGCCTGGGGCATGCAACATCCTGTCCATCCCTGACCGGATAGGCTGAACACATGGCGTCGTCATCATCTGCTCTGCTCGTGGCCTTCAACCCGGTGCCCACAGCCGGACGAGTCGCGCGCTTCCAGTCGTTGCGGTTGCGCATCGTCGTGCAGACCCTTCTGGCCGTTGCCGTCGTCATCGTCGTCCTGGCCATTGCCAAGGTCGACTTCGACACGACCACCGTCGTGTGGATCATCACCCTGTGGGCGGTACTGCTTGCGGTGTTGTGGGCGGTGCAGGCCGTGCGACTGCGCTCGGCACGCAAGGATCTGCTGGGGATTGGCGAGGGGACTGCACTGCGTGTCGACGGCGCCGGCGTCGCCGTGCGAACCAGTCTGCGCAACCATGGCGATTTCGATGACGCCACTTCGGCAGTGCAGGTGGCCGGGGCACCGGAGGATGCCCGGTTCGACCAGGTGAACTGGCAGGATCTCACACGGTTTGCCGTGGAACTGTCCCATCACGAGCCCATCCTCGTCGTCGAGCAGGGGCGCGGAGAACAGTTGCAGCGGTGGCAGGTACCCACGTCGTGGCTCGGTGCCGCACCGCAGACCATTGACATGGCCGCCATGCAGTGTTCTGGCGGTCGGCAACGTCTGGAGTGCGCTGATCAGGTCGGGCCGGCCTGACTCTGCGGCACCTGCTGAGCGTCGGGTTCTGACTCGCTGACGAACCTACCCGACGCGCAACCAGGAATGTGGGTATATGTGACTTGCTATGATCATTCGTGCAAGTTGTCACATAGGGTTCTGCTGCGCAGTGATGAACGATAGAGTCAGGTGCTGCGAGCTACCAACGCAGAAAGGTGCATATCCATGCCCATTGCATCCCCTGAGGTATATGCTGAAATGTTCGATCGCGCAAGGCAGAAGGGCTTTGCGTATCCGGCCATCAACGTGACCTCATCGCAGACTCTCAATGCGGCCCTGCAAGGGTTCTCCGAGGCTGGCTCGGACGGCATCATCCAGATCTCCACCGGTGGTGCCGAGTACGCCTCGGGCCAGAAGGTCAAGGACATGGTCACCGGTGCCGTTGCCCTGGCGGAGTACGCCCGCGTCGTGGCCAAGAACTATCCGGTGAACATCGCCCTGCACACCGACCACTGCCAGAAGGAGAAGCTGGACACATACGTCAACCCGCTCATCGCCATCTCGCAGCAGCGCGTCGACAAGGGCCAGGACCCGCTGTTCAACTCCCACATGTGGGACGGCTCGGCCATTGAGGTCGAGGAGAACCTGCAGATCGCCGAGGAGCTGCTCAGCCGTACCGCCAAGGCCAAGATCATCCTCGAGATCGAGGTCGGTGCCGTCGGTGGCGAGGAGGACGGCGTGACCGGCGAGATCAACGAGAAGCTGTACACCACCGTCGCAGACGGCATGCGCACCCTCGAGGTGCTCGGTCTGGGCGAGAAGGGTCGCTACATCACGGCCCTCACCTTCGGCAACGTCCACGGCGCCTACAAGCCCGGACACGTCAAGCTGCGTCCGGAGATCCTCAAGGAGATCCAGGACGAGTGCGGCAAGAAGTACGGCAAGGACAAGCCATTCGACCTCGTCTTCCACGGCGGCTCCGGCTCCACGGCCCAGGAGATCGCCGACGCGGTGTCTTACGGCGTCGTCAAGATGAACGTCGACACCGACACCCAGTACGCCTTCTCCCGCCCGGTCGTCGATCACGTCATGACCAACTACAGCGGCATGTTGAAGATCGACGGTGAGGTCGGCAACAAGAAGATGTACGACCCGCGTTCGTGGGGTCGGAAGGCCGAGACCGGTATGGCTGCTCGCGTCGTCGAGGCCTGTGAGCGTCTGGGTTCCGAGGGCAATGCCATGAATGCCTGAATGTGACTGCACGACCCCGGTCGGTTCCTTGCGGAATCGACCGGGACCCTGTATGTGGCCCCCTGTGTCAGCGATGTGATGGTAGCGGTGGCAGGGGGGTCGTGTTGGCGCGCACCGTGGCGTTCCAGTCGACGAGCCAGCCCTTGCCATCGACGGGTGTCATCATGACCGTCATGATCGGTTCTCCTGTCACCCGTGAGTAGATGTCCACGCCTCCTTCCGGGAGGGACTCCTCGGCGATGAGGATTCCGTCATTCGGTATGGCCGAGTCGGTGTTGAAGGCCTTGTAAATGGCGTGGCCCCACGCTTCGGCTTTCTTGGAGTGGCTGTCCCAGCCGGTGTTGGGTGCGATGAGATCCTGTACTCGGTAGTTGTCGATGGTGTCAGGGGTCGAGATGGCCTCGGCGAAGTAGGTTGCCATGCCGACACAGTTGAGGTGAAGCTCGTCATCATGGTACTGGTACAGCACGGTGCCACCTACTCCTGCTGCAGCACAGAGAATGCCACAGACAACATATGTGGCAACGGTCTTGACATGCATTGTCATCTCCAAGGCTTGAATGGCGTCAGGTCTGATGGAACGTCCGGATCGTCCATTTGAGTTTTTCTACCCTCTAAATTCACCATTTCCTGCACGGCGGGGAAGGGCCTGTTGTGCGTCGTCACTGTGTGACATGGCTCGGAGCGGTTCTCAGTCCTTGACTTCAGTGGGGGGTGACCAGCGGAGGCGAGACGTTCCCCACGGCCAGACGATCAAGCATTTCGCGGACATGGTGGAGGGCGAGAATGATGCCGATCAGATCCATGACTCACCTACGAAGCGTCATGATCGTTCCTTGCTGTGAGGGATGGTAGGGGCTGGGGATGGCGGATGGGTTTCATCTTCAGCTTATTGTCACTGGACTGTTTTTCAAAAGAAATCATCCTCATTGAGGATCTCCTGTGAGTACGCGGCATACCTGGGAAGGAGACACCTACCAGCACTGTGATGGCGTGGAAGGTGTCAGGCATCTCTCGCCGCGCTGTGACGGGCCGTACTCGGGATGTCGATCCGGATCCGGGCCACGGGCGCCCATGTCGTCGAGACCGGTGGGAGTCCGGGTTTCCCCGGACAATGCCATGAAGGCCTGATTCCACAGCTGGTTGTCGCGTCCTGGTCGACGTCGTGGGAAGCGGCTGGTGCTCTTGCATGTGACAGCTCCGCCGCCAACACCTCCGAGAATTAAGAAAAAGATTTACTTTACCATCTGGTACCTTCTGAGTTGACCCCGGGGTGCCAAGGTGTCACGATTCATCTCGTGACGAACAGTGCGGCATGGATGTGCGAGCAGGTTCGGAGCAGACCCTGTGGCGCCACACCACAGCATCCCTACGACACAGATCAGGAAGGCCATGTCACGACCAGAACCAACCGGGGAGCAGCGCATCGTCGAAACCGATGAGATCTTTTTCTCCACCACCGACGCCAAGGGCGTCATAGAAAAGGCGAACTCTGTCTTTGTCGACATTTCGAGGTATCCATGGGACGATCTCATCGGTGCGCCGCACAACATCATTCGACACCCCATGATGCCCAAAGCGGCTTTCCTGGCCATGTGGAACACCATCCAAGGTGGCGAACCCTTCTGCGCCTACGTCCACAACCTTGCTGCCGACGGTGCCACCTACACCGTGCTCGCCACCATCGTGCCGCTGGACGAGGGCTACCTGTCGGTGCGCATCGCTCCGCAAGTCTCCGAACTGCAGAATGCCGCAGAGGCTGTGTACCAAGCTGCCCGGGATGCTGAGTGGGTGGCTGGAGAGCAGGGATGCGGTGCTCCGGAGCGCGCCCGCCGCGGGCTCGACGCCGTTCAGACGGCCCTGGAGCAGGCTGGGTTCCCCGACTACGGGTCGTTCATGCGCAAGGTCCTGGTGCAGGAGGTCGCGTGTCGTCGTCTGCAGCGCCGTCCCTCGCGCGGCATGTCGGACGAATCGGCTCTGGGGCGGCTGTCCACGCAGGCCAATCGTGCTGGTGACGTCGTGGACACCTGGTTGGCGACCTTCGAGGATCTCAGTGATCTGTCGGTCAAGGCCGGTCGAACCGCTCACATCCTGGGTGAAGCCATGGCCGAGTCCAAGCGGACTGCCGATGCCATCACCGATTCAAGCCAGTCCACCGAGCCGGCTCTGCGACCCCTGGTGTCCGTCCTCACCCTGTGGACGAGCATGGATGCCGAGATTGCACCGCTCATCGATGAGGTCGTTGCCGATCTCCACGCCCTGGCCACCAGTGCCGATCTCACCAGTTTCCGCCTGGCGATTGCCCACGTCCAGGTGGAGTCGATGCGCAGCTTCATCTCCGAGATCTGGGCAGAGATGCCCGGGTGGGAACGTGCGCTACCTGCCATCGATGACCTCTCGATCGCGGTGGAGGAGGCCATGTCGCAGGCCACACGCCGACTGGACGAGGTGCGCTCCTTGGCGGCCAGTGCAGCCTCTCGCACCGGGGAGCTGGCAGAACTCATGGCCATGCCCACTGCACTGCTCACCAGCTGGCAGCACATGGCCAGTGAACGTGAGTTGTCGCAGGGAGTTGCCGATCTGGCCCCGAAGGTGGAGGAGCAGATCGGTGCCAGCCAGGAGATGGCAGCCGAACTCACCAGTGTCGTTGCAGGATTGCGCAAGCTGGCAGATGCACGGCTCGAGGACGGGGATGCTGCCCTGGTGACTGACATTCGTCGACTGGCTGCCGAGGTGGCAACGGGAAAGTGAGTCGTGAGTCGGTTCCCGCAGATCGGTTCTGGGTGGGACGACGCGTCGCCCCTGAGCCGGGCGTGAGTTCTCTGAGATGGTCGAGAGTGCCCTGAGATGGTCGAGAGTGCCCTGAGATGGTCGAGAGTGCTCAGCATGGTCATGACTGGTTCGCTCGCAGGCGGTCTGGTCCTGGTGGTGTGACAGTGGTGAGGTATGCCTGCCGCACCGTGGCGACCAGTCATCCAGTGCACTGCCCAAAGCCCTAGAAGGATTTCCCAAACATGTTCCAGGTGTCCGAGATGGGCCTGTGGAGCAGTTCCAGGGCCCATCGTCTGAACGGCCTCTCGACTGAACATTGTTAAGTTGTGGAACTTTGACCCCGAGTCAGCGAAGCCTTGTGGAAGGTGCAAGGATTGACCCATGAGTCCGCGAAAGATTGGCGTTACCGAGCTCGCGCTCCGCGACGCGCATCAGAGCCTGCTTGCCACCCGAATGTCACTGGAAGACATGGTCGACGCTTGCGCCGACATCGACGCTGCTGGCTACTGGTCCGTCGAGTGCTGGGGTGGAGCTACCTTCGATTCCTGCATCCGTTTCCTCAATGAAGACCCGTGGGAGAGGCTTCGCACCTTCCGCAAGCTGATGCCCAACTCCCGTCTGCAGATGCTGCTGCGTGGGCAGAACCTGCTGGGTTACCGTCACTACAACGACGAGGTCGTCGACAAGTTCGTCGAGAAGTCCGCCGAGAATGGCATGGACGTCTTCCGCGTCTTCGACGCCCTCAACGATCCCCGCAACCTCGAGCACGCAATGGCCGCTGTCAAGCGCGTCGGCAAGCACGCCCAGGGCACGATCTGCTACACGACCTCCCCGATCCACACCCCGGAGAGCTTCGTCAAGCAGGCCGACCGCCTCATCGACATGGGCGCCGACTCCATCGCCTTCAAGGACATGGCTGCCCTGCTCAAGCCGCAGCCGGCCTTCGACATCATCAAGGGCATCAAGGAGAACCACCCCGACGTGCAGATCAACCTGCACTGCCACTCCACCACGGGCGTCACCATGGTGACCCTGCAGAAGGCCATCGAGGCTGGCGTTGACGTCGTCGACACCGCCATCTCCTCGATGTCGCTGGGCCCGGGCCACAACCCCACCGAGTCGCTGGTCGAGATGCTCGAGGGCACCGAGTACACCACTGGCCTCGACATGGATCGTCTCATCAAGATCCGCGACCACTTCAAGAAGATTCGTCCGAAGTACAAGAAGTTCGAGTCCAAGACGCTGGTCAACACCAACATCTTCCAGTCCCAGATCCCGGGCGGAATGCTCTCCAACATGGAGTCCCAGCTCGAGGCCCAGGGCGCTGGCGACCGCATGGACGAGGTCATGAAGGAGGTGCCGCGCGTCCGCAAGGATGCCGGTTACCCGCCGCTGGTTACCCCGTCGTCCCAGATCGTCGGAACCCAGGCCGTCTTCAACGTCCTCATGGGCAATGGCGAGTACAAGAACCTCACTGCTGAGTTCGCCGACCTCATGCTCGGGTACTACGGCAAGCCGATTGGCGACCTCAACCCCGACATCGTCGAGATGGCCAAGAAGCAGACCGGCAAGGAGTCGATCGACTGCCGTCCGGCCGACCTGCTCGACCCCGAGTGGGACACCCAGGTTGCCGAGGCCGAGAAGCTCGAGGGCTTCAACGGCACCGACGAGGACGTTCTCATCAACGCCCTGTTCCCGGGGGTTGCCCCGAAGTTCCTCAAGGAGCGCTCGCAGGGCCCCAAGAGCGTCGCGATGACGGAGGCTCAGCTCAAGGCTGAGGCAGAAGGTGCAGAGTCGACCGCCATTGCCGGTCCGATCAACTACACCGTGACGGTTGGTGGCCGTAGCCACGACGTGACCGTCGAATCCGCGTGAGGAAGTCGTCCATCATGGCTGAGAAGAAGACAATCAAGCTCGCCAGCACGATGGAAGGTCGTGTTGAGCAGCTGGCCGACGAGCGGCACCGCATTGAACTTGGCGGTGGCGAGGCTCGGCTCGACAAACAGCGTTCCAAGGGCAAGCAGACCGCTCGCGAGCGTATCGACAACTTGGTAGACGCCTACTCCTTCGACGAGGTCGGCGCCTTCCGCAAGCACCGCACCACCCTGTTCGGCATGGACACCGCCGAGGTGCCCGCCGACGGTGTGGTCACCGGTCGCGCGACCATCGGTGGTCGTCCGGTGCACGTGGCCTCCCAGGACTTCACCGTCATGGGTGGTTCGGCTGGTGAGACCCAGTCGACCAAGGTCGTCGAGACGATGGAGCAGTCTCTGCTCACCGGCACCCCGTTCGTGTTCTTCTACGACTCGGGCGGCGCCCGAATCCAGGAGGGCATCGACTCGCTGTCCGGCTACGGCAAGATGTTCTACGCGAACGTCAAGCTGTCGGGCGTCGTGCCGCAGGTCGCGGTCATCGCCGGCCCGTGTGCCGGTGGTGCCTCGTACTCCCCGGCGCTGACCGACTTCATCATCATGACGAAGAAGGCCCAGATGTTCATCACGGGCCCCGGCGTCATCAAGTCGGTCACCGGTGAGGAGGTCACCGCCGACGAGCTCGGTGGTGCCGATGCGCACATGTCCACCTCCGGCAACATCCACTTCGTTGCCGAGGACGACGATGCCGCGATGCTCATCGCGCAGAAGCTGCTGAGCTTCCTGCCGCAGAACAACACCGAGGACGCCCAGATCGTCAACCCGAACAATGACGTGAGCCCCGATGAGTCCCTGCGTGACGTCGTCCCGCTGGACACCAACAAGGCCTATGACATTCGCGACGTCATCGCCAAGATCGTCGACTGGGGAGACTACCTGGAGGTCAAGGCCGGTTGGGCGACCAACATCGTCACCGCCTTCGCCCGCGTCAACGGTCGTACCGTCGGCATCGTTGCCAACCAGCCGAAGGTCATGGCCGGGTCGCTGGACATCGACGCCTCCGACAAGGCTGCCGAGTTCATCACCTTCTGTGACTCCTTCAACATCCCGCTGGTGCAGCTGGTGGACGTCCCCGGCTTCCTACCGGGCGTCCAGCAGGAGTACGGCGGCATCATCCGCCACGGCGCGAAGATGCTGTACGCCTACTCCGAGGCCACCGTGCCGAAGATCACGATCGTGCTGCGCAAGGCATACGGCGGCTCCTACCTGGCCATGTGCAACCGTGACCTGGGTGCCGACGCCGTTTACGCCTGGCCCACCGCCGAGATCGCCGTCATGGGTGCCGCTGGCGCTGCCAACGTCATCTTCCGTCGCGAGATCAAGGCCTCCGAGGACCCGGCTGCCACCCGCGCCGAGAAGATCGACGAATACCAGAACGCCTTCAACACGCCTTACGTGGCTGCTGCCCGTGGGCAGGTTGACGACGTCATCGATCCGGCAGACACCCGTCGCAAGCTCGCCGTCGCCCTGGAGACTTACGCCACCAAGCGTCAGCCCCGTCCGGCCAAGAAGCACGGCGTCATGCCCTGCTGAGTGAGTGAGGAAGAGATGACTGACAACGACAAGGACCGCGTGATCGAGTCGCTCACCAAGCGACTGGATTGCCTCGAAGCAGAGGTTGGTCGCCTGCGTGCCTCCAGCCCCGGCATCCCCGAGGACGTCCTGGTGGCCATCAGCGCTGCTGTTTCGGCATACCTGGGCAACGACGGCAAGGTTCAGGCCGTCCGCTTCGCCCCGTCAGAGAACTGGACCCGTCAGGGTCGCAGGGCTCTGCAGAACCATTCGATTCGTTGACCCGGAGAAGATGACATGAAACTCAAGGTGACCGTCAACGACGTCGCGTACGACGTGGACGTCGATGTCGACAAGACCCCGAATGCCCCGCTGGCCCCCATCATGTTCGGTGGTGGCTCCGGCCCGGCCCTCAAGGCCTCGGCCGGTGGCGGCGGAAAGGCTGGAGCTGGCGAGGTTCCCGCCCCGCTGGCCGGCACCGTGGCAAAGATCCTCTGTGCTGAGGGAGACGCCGTCAAGGCTGGCGACGTCCTCCTCACCCTGGAGGCCATGAAGATGGAGACTGAGATCAACGCCCCTGCCGACGGCAAGGTGACGAAGATCTTGGTTGCCGTTGGTGACGCTGTTCAGGGTGGACAGGGGCTCGTGGCCCTCGAGAGCTGAACACACAGTTCATAGGAACACACCCGTGGGGTGGGGCCAACTGGCCCCACCCCACGGGTGTGTTCATGCCGTTGACCAACGGGTTCCCGCAACAATGGTGATCTGATTGGGGCTGCCAGTGCGGACCGTGGGTAGCAAGTCCACCAGACCATACGGGGAACCGGATCCGGGCCACCATACTGGGGGCATCGAAGGACGGACCGTCGGGCACAGTGCTGTGACACACCGGACATGGCACTGTGACACAGCAGTGGGTGCCAGCCCTGCAGGAGGACCGGCACCCACGTGAGTGAGGTCATCGCATGGATCAGCCGATGAGTACCGCCACGGACGGGTCGGCAAGGTCCAGAGCTGCCTGACGTGCCTGCTGCGGACTGGGAGCTGCCAGCGCAGCCTCGGCGATTCGTCGGCACTGCTCTGCGGAGTGCAGCGCCAGAGCGGCCTTGACAGCGGTGATCCTGCCAGCCGCCATTGAGAGGGAACGTACCCCCAGGCCAACGAGCACCAGAGCCAGCAGCGGGTCTCCGGCGGCCTCCCCGCACACGCCGATGAGTCGATCCCCGGCGCCGTCACAGGTGGCGCCGATGAGCTGGATCACCGCCGGCTGCCACGGCGTGAGCAGCTCAGCGAGCTCGCCCTGCAGACGGTCGGCTGCCATGCAGTACTGGGTGAGGTCATTGGTGCCGATGGAGGCGAAATCCACCGGCTCGAGAACCTGCGCGGATCGCAGTGCGGTCGAGGGGACCTCGACCATGATGCCGACAGTCTTGATCCCAGCGGCGCGAGCCCGTTCGGCGAACCAGGTGGACTCGGCAGGAGTGGCGACCATCGGTGCCATGACGTAGGGGTCGCGTCCAGTCCGCTCAGCGGCCTCCGCCAGGGCTGCCAACTGGGTGTCGATGAGGTCGGTACGTACCTGGGACAGCCGCAGACCACGTCGACCCAACGCTGGATTGTCCTCCGGACCCAGATCGGCGAAGGCCAGCGGCTTGTCGGCACCGGCGTCCAGAGTACGGAAGACGACCTTGGCGTCCTTGTCGAAGGTGTTGAGAACACTCGAGTAGGCCTCGACCTGTTCGTCCTGACTGGGCGCGTCGTGGCGATCCAGGAAGAGGAACTCGGTACGGAACAGACCGACTCCCTCCGCCCCCTTGGACTTCGCAGTGGGGGCGTCGGACGAGCTGCCGATGTTGGCGAGCATCAACACCCGGGTGTCGTCACTGAGATGTGCCGGTCCTTCTGGAGCAGCGTCGAGCACGGCACGACGTTGCTCGGCGCGGTCGCTGAGCTGGGTGACGGACTGCTCGTCGGGCTCGACGAGCACAGTGCCCGAGACCCCGTCGAGGGCCAACTCGGTGCCCGACTCGACCTCGCGAATCCCCGGGCAGCGCACCACGGCGGGGATGCCGATCTGAGCGGCGAGAATTGCGGTGTGGCTGGTCGGGCCACCTGCAGCAGTGACCAGGCCGCGTACCAGCTCGGGATCGAGGGTCGCGGTGTCGGCCGGGGCCAGATCCTCCGCCACCAGGATGACGGGGGAGTCGAAGGCGGGAACGCCCGGTTCGGGCAGCCCCTGCAGGACGGCCAGGGCCCGGTCGCGCACATTGTGCAGGTCGGTGACCCGCTCGGCCAGGTATCCGCCAGCAGCAGTGAGTTGGGTGCAGAAATCGTCAATGGCGCCCCACAAGGCATGGGCCGGGCCGTCGCCTTCCTCGAGGTGGGTGCGCACGGAACTCGTCAGACCGGGGTCACGGGCCATCATGGCAGTGGCCATGAGCACCCCGATGGCGGATGGATCAGCTTCCAGGGCACGTGCGTCGAGGCGGTCGGCAACCTTGCTGAGGGCAGCGGTCACCCTCGCCACGTCGTCGTCGGTGTCACCTTTGGGATCACGTGCCGGTAGGCCGGGTGCCGGTTCAACGAGTAGCGCTGGAGCCTGGCCGATTCCGGCAGAGACGCCCAGACCGGAGAAAGTCTTCATGATGATCAGGCGCTCGGAGTCTCGAGGGCGGTGCACAGGTTGGCAAGAACGTCGTCGGCGCCCTCGCCCTCGGCCGTGAGTTCCACGGTCTCACCCCTCTTGGCACCCAGACCCATCACCGAGAGGATGGAACGGGCATCCACTGGTTCCTCGCCGGGGCGGCCAATGGTGACGGCCAGACCAGACTTGGTGGCAGCCTGGACGAACATGGCGGCGGGGCGGGCGTGCAGGCCAGACTCGGCGGCGATGGTGGCGGTGCGACTGGGCATGAGTACCTCCTGCTGGAAGTCGGGACGTTCCCAACAACTTTTCAACACCCGACAATATCCCAGCCACTGGAAAAGGTGCAGTTGCCCCCGAAGAAATTGCACATACGTAACAGACCGGCCCTCGCAACAGACCAGCCCATGGCCTCCGGCCAGAACAGACCAACCCAGGGCCTCCGGCCAGAATCGTGGAGCTGGTGGAGGAAGGGAGCTTGACGACGTGGCCGGGGAGGACTCGAGGAACGCAACATCGCCGGATTGTTGCCCGGCCTGCGGGAACTGCTGGGGCGGGAAGCCACCAACCAGCGCCGGTCCGAGGGCAACGGTCCGAATCGGTGATCGGGTCGGACCGGGGAATCACACACGGCGGAGACATCGGGCATGGGAGATGAGTGCCTGAGAAGGTGCAGGGGCGTGCTGGGAACACGTGTGCGCGGCGGTAGGCTGGAGCCATGACATCCAAGCTCATCCTGCTCCGCCACGGCGAGAGCGAATGGAACTCAAAGAACCTCTTCACCGGCTGGGTGGACGTCGACCTCAACGAGAAGGGTGCGGGCGAAGCACGTCACGCTGCCGAGCTGCTCAAGCAGGAGAACCTGTTGCCCGACGTCGTCCACACCTCGCTGCTGCGTCGCGCCATCCACACTGCCTACCTCGCTCTGGACGGCTGCGATCGCCACTGGATCCCGGTGCGTCGTTCCTGGCGTCTCAACGAGCGCCACTACGGCGCCCTGCAGGGCCTCAACAAGGCCGAGACCAAGGAGAAGTACGGCAACGACCAGTTCATGGCTTGGCGTCGTTCCTTCGACCAGCCGCCGCCCGTCATCGAGAAGGATGGTGAGTGGAGCCAGTTCAACGACCCGCGCTACGCCGACATCCCCTCCTCCCAGCGTCCGCTGACCGAGTGCCTCAAGGACGTCGTCGCTCGCATGATCCCGTACTTCGAGTCCGCCATCACCGACGACCTCAAGGCCGGCAGGACCGTCCTCGTCGCTGCTCACGGCAACTCGCTGCGTGCCCTCGTCAAGCACCTTGACGGTATCAGCGACGACGACATCGCCGGCGTCAACATCCCCACCGGCATTCCGCTGCTCTATGAGCTCGACGACGACTTCAAGCCGGTCACCAAGGGTGGGCGTTACCTGGACCCGGAGGCCGCTGCTGCTGGCGCCAAGGCCGTGGCGAACCAGGGCAACAAGTGAGTCGTTCCTGACGTCAGGACCCTCGAGGGCCCTTGTCATGGATGAGGGGCCGTGCTGGCAGCACGGCCCCTCATGTGTACTCCCCGGAAACCCACGCGTGTATCCCCGGAAAATCCCGAATCATCCGGGGTGAGTCATTCATTCGGGGTGAGTCATCGTGGGGCCATGTCATCAACACGGCCCCAGGTATACCTGTTGATTGATCAGGCGATGACGCCCAGTTCGTATCCCTTGCTCTTGAGGTATTTCACCATTGCGGGAACGGACTTTGCAGTGACCTTCTTGTCCGCGGCGTCGTGATTGAGGATGAGAAGCACGTTGGGGGTGCCGTACTCGGCGGCGGTCTCCTTGAGGTTCTGCACAGCCTCGTCCGTACTGGTCAACGGCTTGCCCTCGGCATCCTTGGACAGCGCGTTCCAGTCGATCCATGACATGTGGCGCTCGGACATCGCCGGGTCTGCCGTCGACCAGCCTCGCCAGGACATGTGGCCACCGGGGTTGCGCACCGCACCGGTCGTGAACCCGGAACCCACGAACGATCGCATCTGGGCCATCGCGTAGTCGATGTCGCAGCCGATGTGGCTCTTCGAGGCTTCCCGGCCCGGGTACAGGTAGTCGTAGTCGTGGCTGTAGGAGTGGATCGCCAAGGCATTGCCCTGCTCCAACATCTGGTTGAGCAGGCTCTTGTCCACCTCACCCATGTGGGAGGAGATCGTGAAGAACGTTGCCCTGCCTCCGGAGCTCTTGAGGCCCTTGAGCACCTGCGGGGTGCGCTGGCTGGGGCCATCGTCAAAGGTGAGGAAGGCGATCTTCTTGTTCTTGGGTTGGGTCTGGGGCTTGAGCATCCAGTCGTGCACGGTCTTCGCCGCATAGACGTGCCCCTCGGCCGTCTTGCCGTGATTGGTCCCCGGGATGAGTGCTGGAAGGTTGGGGACCACGGCACCGGATGCCTTGAGCGGTGTGCCGGCGGCGGGTGGTGCGGCACACGTGGGTTTCGTCACGGCCTTCCCGGCTCCGGGGTACCCGGCGTACTTCGTTGCCGGAGTGGAGGTTGCAGAAGGTGTGGGAGTTGCGGTGGGGGTCGTCGAGGTGGTGGCTGACGAGGTCGTCCCCCCGGGGGTTGTCGATGAGGTACTCGCGGTGTGCTTGTTCCCAGAATGGGTGACGTCAGCAGCGTTGGGTGAGGCGCATGCCGCCAGGAAGGTGGCCAGACCAGCCAGGATCGTCAGGCCGATCGTTGCTCGAGAACCGTGCCGCGACTTGACCTGCCGCTGTGAGCGGGGGGCGTCGCTGGCCGGTCCGCAGGACGAGCCGTGGGCGGTGTGGACGTCACCGTCGCTGCTGATGATGGGCATGTGTGCACCTTTCCCAGATGATCGACAGTCAGGGGTCACAGTACTCAGGAAAGGCGGCGGAGCCCCTGGGGCTCGCCGTCACTGGTCAGGCGGAATCGCGCGGGGCGTAGCCATGAATCAGCCGGGAACGGGGTATCACGACCCATGAACTGCCGGGAACGGGGTATCACGACCCATGAACTGCCGGGACGGCGTCATCGGAGAGCAGAGGGCCATCGGAAGGCAGGGGCCACGACCTCAGAAGGAGGATGGCCAGTTCTCACCTTCCGGGGCCTCGCCAGTGACGATGTAGATGGTGCGGGCCCCCATGGCGACAGCGTGATCGGCAATGCGCTCGTAGTACCGGCCGAGCAGGGCGGTGTCCACGGCCTTCTCCACGCCGTACTCCCAGTCGTCGCTCAGCAGCAGGTGGAACTGGTCGCTGCGCAGTTCGTCCATCTTGGAGTCGGCGGTGGCCAGACCGGCGGCAGCCTCGGCGTCGCGGTTCTCCAGGGTGGTGATGGCCGTGGCGATCATGGAGTCGGCGGTCTCAGCCATCTGCTTGATCTGGTCGGCAACCGGCTCGGGGGCAGCCACCTCGGGGTAACGCAGCCGGGCGATCTTGGCGATGTGTGCGGCGAGATCGCCCATGCGGTCCAAGGAGTAGCTCATGCGCAGCACGGCGACGACGGTACGCAGTTCACCAGCCACGGGGGCCTGACGAGCCAGGAGCTGGAAGGAGCGCTGCTCGATCTCCTTGGTGAGCTCGTCGATGCGGGCGTCGCCGCTGATGACGCGCTCGGCGATGGTGAGGTCGGCGGTGACGAGGGCAGTGGTGGCGTCCTGGACGGCAGTGCGGACCAGACCGGCAACGGTCACGATCAGCTCAGTCGTCGCATTGAGTTCGTCGCGGTAACTGTCGCGCATGGTGAAGGCCCTTCCCTTTCTGAGACATCCATCCTCGTAAAGCGTAGTTCGTCCGAGAACCATTTCGCATACTGCAGTTGAGGAATGAATGAATGTTCAGTTAACGAGAGGAGACGTTGCCCGCGTTGCCCGGCCTCACGCACGGTGGAGTCGTGTGGTGATGGGGGACTCCCATATGATCGGACCGTGGACGTTGCGTTGTCAGGGGTTGTCGGGCTCGTGCTGGGCGGGCTCCTCACATGGCTCATCCTGCATGCGGTGGAACGATCACGTCACCCGATCGACACCTTGGCGACAGACATCGAGGTCATGGTCGTCACCCCAGAACTCAAACGAGCCCTGGCCCAGGTGGGCGGGGCGGCAGCCGTCATCGGCCCACATGACGAGGTGCTGCACTCCACCGTCTCGGCCCGGTCGATGAACATCGTCCGAGGTTCGCGCATCATCGAGGAGACCGCCCTGGGGATCGTGCGGGAGAGCAGGCAGCGCTCAACGGAGCTGTGCCGTGACATCGACGTCCCCAGCACGGCCACCGGACGCACTGCCCAACACCTCACGGTGCGCGTCGGCCCGCTGGACGCACACGGCAACATCGTCCTCGTCGTCGACGATCGTGCCCCGTTGTTGCGCGTGGAACAGACCCGACGGGACTTCGTCGCCAACATCAGTCACGAACTCAAGACCCCCATTGGCGCCATCGCAATCCTCTCGGAGGCCGTGGAGGGTGCCGCCGATGATCCTGAGGCGGTGCGACACTTCGCCGGGCGGCTCAACAAGGAGACTGCCCGAGTCTCCGAGATGGTCTCGCAGATCATCAACCTCTCCCGGCTGCAGTCCGATCAGCCGATGATGACTCCACAGCAGGTTGACGTCTGCCACGTCCTTGCCGATGCCGTGGAACGCAATCGGGAACTGGCGGACAGCCGCGAGGTCAACCTCGTCGTCAAGGCCGAGCCCGATCTGGAGATCCAGGGCGATCCTGCCCAGCTCACCGACGCTGTCTCCAACCTCATCCACAATGCCATCGTCTACTCCAACCCTCGGGCGAGGGTGGCGGTGAGTTCGCGACTGGTGCACGACGTGGACGGCGATCGTGCCGACATCGCGGTTGCCGACAACGGCATCGGCATCACCGACGAGGACCAGAGACGCATCTTCGAGCGGTTCTACCGCGTCGACTACGCCCGTAGCAGGGACAACGGCGGCACCGGCCTGGGGTTGTCGTTGGTCAAACACATTGCCCAGGCGCACGGCGGTTCGGTGGACGTGTGGAGCAAGGTCGGCCAGGGATCCACCTTCACCCTCTCCATCCCGCTGCCCAGCCTCGAGTTCGACGACGAGGACCCTGATGGCCTCGCCGACGCTCACGACTCATCAATCACCAGCAAGAAGGATCAGTCATGACCCGAGTACTCATCATCGAGGACGAGGAGTCCTACCGTGAGGCCACCGCCTTCATGCTCCGTCAGGAGGGGTTCGAGGTTGCCGAGGCCGAGGACGGACGAGCCGGCCTGTCCGAGTTCGACCACAACGGTGCCGACATCGTGCTGCTGGACCTCATGATGCCCGGCATCCCGGGCACCGAGGTGTGCCGTCAGCTGCGGCAGCGCAGTTCGGTGGGCATCATCATGGTCACCGCGCGTGACTCCGAGATCGACAAGGTCGTCGGGCTGGAGCTCGGTGCTGACGACTACGTCACCAAGCCGTTCAGCCATCGTGAACTCGTGGCCCGCATCCGCGCCGTGCTGCGTCGCGGGTCGGAGTCCGAGGAGTCCCCCGACATCCTCCAGGGGTCCGGGGTGCGCATGGACGTCGAGCGTCACGAGGTGAGCGTCTCGGGCAAACCGGTGAAGTTGGCCCTCAAGGAGTTCGAGCTGCTCGAAGTGCTGCTGCGCAATGTGGGACGAGTCATGACCCGCGCCCAGCTCATCGATCGCATCTGGGGCGTCGACTACGTGGGCGACACCAAGACCCTTGACGTCCACGTCAAGCGACTGCGCGCCAAGATCGAGGACAACCCCTCCCACCCCCGGCACATCATCACGGTGCGCGGTCTGGGCTACAAGTACGACGACTGAGTCGACGAGCGCCTGGTCACCAGTGCCCCGACGAGCACGACGAGAGCCAGGACGGGCAGGATGTCACCGGTCCACGCCACAGCGGGGGACAGTGGATCGTACCCGAGTGGGAGTGCGATGATGCGAGCCAGGTACAACGGTCCGGCCAGCGCCACGGGGGCTGCCAGGCACGTCACGACGATGCTCGGACGTCGCGGTAGCACCCGAGCTGCCCACACCGCGATGAACGGCAGCCACACCCAGTGGTGGTTCCACGAGACCGGGGAGATGAGCAGCATCACGCTCGCCGACACGGCAACCGTGGTCACCAGGTCGTCGGAGCGGCGGGCCTCGTCGAGGTGCCTGGGCAGCAGCAGCCAGCCGGCGACGATGACGGCGAGGCCCAGCAGTACCCACAGGGCACTGCGCACGGTCGTGGGGCAGTGACGCCAGAGCACCCCGTTCACGGAAGCGTTGGCCGGGTAGTCGAGTCCGCCGACGCGCCCGGCGTCCCACATGAGATCGGTCCAGTATTCCTGCGAGGTACCCGGCAGCAGCAGCCACCCGATGGCGATCGATGCAAGGAATCCGGTTGCCATGCCTGTCAGGTGCGCCCAGTCGTGGCGACGCAGGGCAGGTAGCCCGAGTGCCAACGGGGTGAGCTTGCACCCGCCGCACAGACCAATGGCGAACCCTCCCCAGAATCGGCGGTCAGTGGTCAGCCCCAACAGGCAGACGGCCATGAGGATGATGTTGATCTGGCCCTTGGCGATCGTCTCCCAGAACGGATTGAGGATCACCAGGGCGATGGCCCAGCACGGCAGGTGGAACGCGACTCGACGTGCCTTCCCGATCGGTGCCGTGGGCAGGAGGCCAAGGCGCAATGCGCGTTGACAACTCAGGGTGACGGTTGCACAGGACAGTGCCGTCATGGCGAGCCATGCTCCGTGCTCGGTCATGGGTGCCATCCACGAGAGGATCAGGGCAGCAAATGGCGGATAGGTGAACAGGAGGTGGCCAGGGGCGGAGTGGTACAACGGGGTGCCGTTGATGACGGCCTGTGCTCCCTCGTGGTAGACGTTGGAATCCACCGGTTCAACGGGGGAGCCCAGGGCAAAGACGCAGAACAGGACGATGATCACCGCGCCTGCTGAGATCGCTGTCGTCCGCAGGGAGGATGAGGACTCCATTTCTGCCAGCCTCTCGGATTCGTGCTCTGGTGGCAGCTGTCGCTGACCACATCGGATCGTATGTGCCAAGTATGGTTTTGACCAACGTCTGGGAGAGTACCTGACGTGTGGTGCTGCCCTCCCCCCCCCCGATGGAGCGTCGACCGTCGGCGTCGGGGCCAGCGTGGACGGGGTCTCCGGCGGTCTGTGGTGGCCCGAACCGCTGGAGTGATGGGTGGCGGCGCTGCCCTTGACGCACTGCCCTGGCCCAGGTATAGGGTGACAGTGAGTGTGATCATGAGAATGCCCCTTCGTGTGTTCAGTGGTAGAATCACCTGTGGAAGGGGTTGCATACATGACTTTCAATGTCGGTGAAACGGTTGTCTATCCCAATCACGGGGCTGCGGTGATCGAGGATCTCGAGACGCGCACCATCAAGGGTGAGGAGAAGCTCTACCTCGTTCTTCGGATCATCGGTCAGAACGATCTCGTCGTGCGGGTGCCAGCCGCGAACCTCGATCTCGTGGGCGTGCGCGACGTCGTTGACGAGAAGGGGTTGAAGAAGGTTTTCGAGGTTCTGCGTCAGCCCCACACCGAGGAGCCAGCCAACTGGTCCCGTCGGTACAAGGCCAACCTGGAGAAGCTGCACAGCGGCAATGTGCTCAAGGTTGCCGAGGTGGTCCGTGACCTGTGGCGCCGCGAGCGTGATCGCGGTCTGTCTGCCGGTGAGAAGCGGATGCTGGCCAAGGCACGCCAGATCCTCGTCTCCGAGCTCGCCCTGGCTGAGAAGGTCGACGAGGAGCGCGCCGAGCAGATGCTCGAAGAGGTGCTGGCATCCTGAACATCTGAGTGGTGAAGGCACGAGGGGCCCGGCGGACAACCCGCTGAGGCCCCTTTTCCATGTCTGCGGATTGACGCCGAGGCCCAGGGATCGTCCAACCCAGTGGATCGCTCACCTGCCCACCGTCCCTGCGGGTGATCGCTGGCAGGGGCGCCTGCCTCGCCCTACTGATCGATCGCTGCCAGGACCGGTCCGAGCCGATCCCGCAGTTCCGCACCACTGCCATGCAGCAGAGCATGGTAGCCGTCGTGGCTCTGCATGAGCTCGATCACGGCCGTGAGCATTCCGATCTGGTTGTTCGGGTCGGTCACCAGCGGCCAGATGGACAGTGCGACCTGCAACTCGCGCTCCGGATCGTCCATGGCGTGGAAGATGGTCTGGGAGGCATTGCGGCACAGCAGGATCCCGGGACACCTGACATGGTCGGGATCAATGTGTGGGATGGCGACGCACGCGTGGCCGAAGTCCAACCCCGTGGGATATGTCTCCTCGCGCCGGGACACGGCGGTGAGGAATGTCTCGCCAATCAGGGCGTCCCGGGTGAGGCGGTGGTTGACGAGACGGAACAACTCCTCCGATGAGTCGGTGTCGACGTCAAGGACGATGAGTCGGGGTGTCATGCAGAAAGGTCAGGCCTTGAGGTCGGCAGCGATCTCGTCGGCCAGGTCGTCATCACCGACGCCGGTGAGAAAGGCAACTCCGCGATACACCTTGACGCTCTCTGAAGGAGCCTTGACGACCGTCGTCGAGACGATGGCGTCCGGCTCGAAGGACTCGGCGTGCTCAGACAGCTCGCCCGTCTTGCACTCCTTCATCATTGCCTCGATGTCGCGCTCCTTGAGCATGCGCTGCAACTTGTTGGCGACCTGGACGGATGTGGCGATCCCGGTACCACAGCACACGAGAATCTTCTTCTTGAGCATCAATGCCTCCTCGGCGGTTTGCTGGATGAGATATCCATGTCGTGGTGGACACCATGGTAGCTGTGACCTCCGCGCGACAGCGGTACTACTGCCAACACGGTGCTGACATCGAATTATGGGCCATGGTGAAACCGTGCGTCAGGTGGGGGATTGTTCTGCCCGAAGGTGCATGCTGGCGTGGTACGCCCCTGCCCGGACGGTGGCCCCCTGCCCTGACGGTGGCATGGTGCCGGCCGGATCACACTCGCCCCACGGTTGTCGACGCCGGTTCCCGCGCCGACCGTGGGAACTCGCTAAGCTCATGGCCCATGGACGAACCCATTGTCGCCATCGTCATGGCTGCCGGAATCGGTAGCAGATTTGGTGGGCCCATCCCCAAACAGGTCACCGAGCTTGCCGGTAAGGCCGTCGTCGCCGTCGCCGTGGAGTCCCTGGCGGCCGGCGGTTGCTCCCGCGCCGTCGTCGTCGTTAAGGAGGGCATGGAGAATCACGTGAGATTCGCCCTGGCGGCGGCACCCATCCCGGTGCACTTCGTCACCGGGGGCAACTCCCGGCAGGAGTCGGTACGGCGGGGCCTGGAGTTCGTCGACTCCCACCCGGTGCTGTCCAAGGCCTCCAAGGTGCTCATCCATGACGCGGTGCGTCCGCTGGTGCCTGCCTATGTCGTTGCAGACGTCATCAAGGCCTTGGACGACGGAGCCACTGCAGTTGCTCCCGCCATGCCCGTGGTGGACACCATCCGGCAGGTCGACGGGGACACCAGCACGGTTGTCGACCGTGACACCCTGCGTGCCATCCAGACTCCGCAGGGATTCGACCGGACCACCATCACGCAGTGCCACCGACGTATGGCCGACGACGGCGTCAAGGTCACCGACGATCTCAGCTGTTGTGAACTCTATGACCATCAGATCACCTTGGTGGAGGGATCACGGGCTGCGATGAAGATCACCGAACCCATCGACATCGACATTGCCGAGGTGTTCAGTCGAGCTGCTGCCGGAGCAGGAAATCACAGCGGCAAACGGGTCCGGCTCATGGCAACCAAGGTGCGTGAGAAGGGTGGCATGTTCATCCGACACGTCCGACGAGCCATTCCCGGGAAGTGGTCATGCCGAGCAGCCAGGTGAGGCCGCCGGGTATCCACCAGCCGAGCGCAGGCAATGAGACCACCTGCGCAACATGGCAACGCAACGAGGAGGACAGACGGACATGGCCGATGCGATGACTGCTCCGGAACCGCATGAGGAGCATCACCCCGAATCCTGCGCTGCCGTGCAGCTACGCACCGGGATCGGTACTGACGTCCACCAGCTCACACCGGGGGTACCGATGCACGTCGCGGGTCTGGAGTTCCCCGACGAACCGGCGGGGTTGGCCGGGCACTCCGACGGTGACGTCGCTGCCCACGCCATGTGTGACGCTCTGCTCTCGGCGGCTGGGCTGGCTGATCTGGGCACGGTCTTCGGCACGTCGGATCCGCAATGGGCCGGACGTGCTGGGGTGGACTTCCTGCGGGCCACCGTGGCGTTGCTCACGGAGCACGGCTGGCGGCCGGTGAACGTTGCCGTCCAGGTGATCGGGCAGCGTCCCCACATCGCGCAACGCCGCGCGCAGGCCCAGGAGGTGCTTGGAGCTGCCGTCGGTGCGCCGGTGTCGGTGTCCGCCACCACCACCGATCACCTGGGATTCACCGGAGCAGGCCAGGGGGTCGCTGCGGTGGCCACCGCCCTGATCCAGGGTGCGGATCTTCCTCGGACGTGATGATGGAGGGCTGATGAGTTCTGCAGCAGAAGGACGTGCCATGACCAACGAAACCAATACTTCGGACTGGTACCGACAGGCTGTCGTCTACCAGATCTATCCGCGGTCGTTCGCCGACGCCAATGGTGACGGGATCGGTGACCTGGCCGGAATCGTCGATCACGTCGATCACCTGGTGAGGTTGGGCGTGGATGCCGTCTGGCTGAGCCCCTTCTACCCCTCGGCCCTGGCCGACGGCGGCTACGACGTCGACGACTATCGCAATGTCGACCCGCGACTGGGGACCCTGGCGGACTTCGACCGGCTCGTCGACGCCCTGCACTCCCACGGAATCCGACTCATCGTCGACATCGTCCCCAACCACACCGGATCGGGCCACGAGCTGTTCCGCAAGGCCCTGGCCGATGGTCCCGGATCGCCCGCCCGTGAGCTCTACCACTTCCGCGACGGGGACGAGCCACCCACCGACTGGACAAGCGCCTTTGGCGGCTCTGCATGGCAACAGGTTGACGACGGCCAGTGGTACCTGCACATGTTCGACGTCACCCAACCCGACCTCAACTGGGACCATCCCGAGGTCGTCGCCGAGTTCGACCAGACGTTGCGGTTCTGGGCCGACCGCGGGGTGGACGGGTTCCGGGTGGACGTCGCCCACCTGCTCAAGAAGGATCTCAGCGAACCGCTGCCCAGCCAGGCGGAGCTTGACGCCGCCGACAAGACCGTGGGCAATGGTCGCCTGGAGGACCGCGACGAGGTGCACGACATCTACCGTCACTGGCGGCAGATCTTCAACGAGTACGACCCGCCCCGGGTGGCCGTGGCCGAGGCGTGGGTGCCGGCCAATCGCCGTCCGTCCTACGCAACTCGTGAGGAATTGGGGCAGGCCTTCAACTTCGACCTGCTCCAGGCCCCGTTCCGGGCCGAGGAGCTGCGGCGCATCATTGACGACAACCTCGCCCTGGCGGCCAGGTCCGGATCGTCGACGACGTGGGTGCTCTCCAATCACGACGTCGTGCGCCACGCCACTCGCTACGGACTGCCCGAGGAACTGCGGGACGGTCGGCAGTACGTGCTGGGCGACGGGCACACCATTGCCTGCGATGCCGATCTCGGCCTGCGACGCGCCCTGGCTGCGACCCTGCTCATTCTCGCCCTGCCCGGCTCAACCTATCTGTACCAGGGGGAGGAACTCGGGCTGCCCCAGGTGGTCGACATCGCCGACGAGTACCGTCAGGATCCGACGTTCTTCCGCTCACCGGGTGTGGACAAGGGGCGGGACGGCTGCCGGGTACCGTTGCCGTGGACACCGGATGGCCCATCGCTGGGGTTCGGGTCGGGTGAGCCACACCTCCCGCAGCCCACCCGGTTCCGCGACCTTGCCGTGAGCAGGCAGGACGCCGATTCGCGTTCTCCGCTCAACGTCTACCGACGAGCCCTGCGCCTGCGCGCACAGCTGCAGGACGGTGAGGACATGGAGTGGCTGGACAGCCCGCAGGGCACTGTGGCGCTGCGACGGCATGACGGCTGGGTCTGCGTGGCCAACCTCACCTCAACACCCATTGACCTGCCGTCGGGGGAGGTGCTCCTCACCTCTGCGGATCTGGTGAGTGGCAAGCTTCCCGAGGCCACCACAGTGTGGCTTCGTCCGCGCTGAAGTCATGGGGGGCGTGGCCTGCCAGCCGTGCCCGGGCCGTGCGTCCTGCGACACCGGGCCCGTGCTCTCCCCAGCCTGGGCGGCACGTGCAGCCCACGTGTCACCCGCAGAGGGCGGCAGCCGCGGGTCTGCCCAGCTCGGGGCGCCGTCCGTGTCACGTACCGTCTGTGGAGGGCGGCGACTGGTGAGCGGGAGTTGACGCTGGCTCCGCGGGCGGTGCGGAGCCAGCTTTCCGGGATGGGTGCCTCACAGCTCCAGACCGGGGTAGAGCGGGAAGTTGCCGAGCAGCTCGTCGGCGGCGTCGTGCACCTGTTGGGCGACTCCGTCGGCGATGGTGTACTTGGCCTTGCCACGTTTGCCCGAGGCCGTCGTTGCCGGTGTGGTGGCCGACAATGCAGTGACGATGAGCTCAGCCACCCGGTCGAACTCGTCGGGTCCGAAGCCACGTGAGGTGAGTGCCGGGGTGCCGATGCGCACGCCGGAGGTGTACCACGCACCGTTGGGATCGGCCGGGATCGAGTTGCGGTTGGTGACGACCCCGGAGTCCAGCAGCGCCGACTCGGCCTGGCGTCCGGTGAGCCCGAAGCTGGAGAAGACGTCAAGCAGGTTGATGTGGTTGTCGGTGCCGTCGGTGACGAGCTTGACGCCACGCTTCATGAGACCTTCGGCCAGTGCCTTGGAGTTGTCGGCGATGCGCTGGGCGTAGTCGCGGAATGCCTGGGTGCGGGCCTCGGCCAGGGCAACGGCCTTGGCCGCCATGATGTGCCCCAATGGTCCGCCGAGCACCATGGGGCAGCCGCGGTCGACGTCTCCGGCGTACTCGTTGGTGGTGAGCACCATGCCGCCACGCGGCCCGCGCAGTGACTTGTGGGTCGTCGTCGTGACGATGTCGGCGTGTGCCACCGGATCCTCGTCGCCGGTGAACACCTTGCCGGCCACCAACCCGGCGAAGTGGGCCATGTCGACCATGAGGACGGCTCCGACCTCGTCGGCGATCTCACGCATCTTCGCGAAGTTCACCCGACGCGGGTAGGCCGAGTAACCGGCGACGATGACCAACGGCTTGAACTCGCGGGCCAGCTCGGCAACCTTGCCGTAGTCCAGATACCCGGTCTCGGGGTCGGTGCCGTAGGAGCGCTGGTCGAACATCTTGCCGGAGATGTTGGGGCGGAACCCGTGGGTGAGGTGGCCGCCGGCGTCCAGGCTCATGCCGATGGCGCGCTGGTCGTTGAACCTGTGACGCAGGGTGTCCCAGTCGTCCTGGGTGAGGTCGTTGACGGTACGGGCACCGAACTCCTCGAGCCCGGGGGTCTCCACGTGGTGGGACAGGATCGTCCAGTAGGCGGTGAGGTTGGCGTCGATACCGGAGTGCGGCTGGACGTAGGCGTGGTCGGCGCCGAAGAGCTCCCGGGCATGTTCGGCGGCCACCGATTCAACGGTGTCGACGTTCTGGCAGCCGGCGTAGAAACGGTGCCCGATGGTTCCCTCGGCGTACTTGTCGGAGAACCAGGTGCCCATCGTCGCCAGCACGGGCAGGGAGGCATAGTTCTCCGAGGCGATGAGTTTGAGTGAATGACGTTGGTCGTCCAGCTCCTGGCGGGTGGCCTGGGCGACGCGCGGCTCCACCTCACCGATGATGTCGAGCATGCTGCGATAGGCCGACGAGACCTTCTGCGCGGTTTCCGGGTCGATGTGCGCGGCGGTTGACTCTGACACGTTGTCTCCCTTCAGACGGTGGTGATGACAAATCTATCCGTCTTTGGCAGGCCCGAAAGGGGAGTGGGCGCACTTTGAGCACCGCTTTGACCTCTGGTGGAACGGTCGGACCATCTTCGGCGGCCCCCTGCCCTGTGACCCGTGAGATCAGCCCGGTCACGGAGGGCACTCTCGCACGACTGGCAGACCAGACGTGCAGCGGGGGTGTGGGGGAGTCTGCCCCCGTCATGGCAGGTTGCAGGGAACCCGGCCGGCACTTCTTCAGGCGGTGCGGACCCGGGCAGCCGCATAGAGAGCAACGGAAACCGCCACCGACGCGTTGAGCGACTCGACCTCGCTCGTGATGGGAATGCTGGCCAGTACGTCGCACGATTCACGGGTGAGACGAGCCAGACCATGGCCCTCCGATCCCACGACGAGCACCGTCGGCCCGTCCAGACCGGGCACGTCCGCGATGTCGACGTCCCCCTCGCCGGCCAATCCGACGACCATCCAGCCCGCTCGGGCGAATTTCGCCAGGGCCTGGTTGAGGTTGGTGGCCATCGCCACCGGGATGCGCGCCGCGGCCCCTGCCGAGGTCTTCCAGGCAGCTGCCGTCATGGACGCGGATCGACGCGAGGGAATGAGCACCCCCTGCGCCCCGAAGGCCGCCGCGGAGCGCACGATCGCCCCCAGGTTCCGTGGATCGGTCACCTTGTCCAGGGCGACGACGAGCCCGCCGTGCGTGGCCTCGGCACCGGCTGCGATGAGATCGTCGGCGCTGGCATACTCGTAGTCCTGCAGGCGCAGCGCCACGCCCTGATGGTTGGAGCCGCCGGTCTGGCGGTCCAGTTCGCTGCGGGTGGCCTGCATGAGTGGGATGCCGTGGTCGGCGGCGAAGGTGAGGATCTCACGGAGCCGGGAGTCGTGCTCGGCCCCGTCGACGACGTAGGCGGCCCGCACCGGCAATCCGGCATTGAGGGCCTCCAGCACCGAGTTGCGTCCGATGACCCAGTCCGGTCCGGCTCCCTTCTCGGAAGATCGGCTAGCCTGCTGCCTGGGTCTGGCGGTCTGCTTGGCCTTGTACGCCTTGTGGTAGACGCGATCCTCCGCCTTGGGGGTAGGGCCGCGTCCGGCCAGACCCTTGCGGATCCGTCCGCCGGAACCGGCAGCCTTGTTCCTTGCCTTGCGGGTGGCTCCTCGGCGTTGGGAGTTGCCTGCCATGGTTGTCCTTTCGATCAGCTGAGACGCCATCAGTCCCATGACTGCCTTGCCTCGAGCCGAAATCACCAAGTGGTGACTCGGCTCGGGGGCGGATCAGTTCGGTGCCCGGCCGCTTCAGGAGACGTCGGCCCGGGGCCACCTCAGTCCAGCGACCACCGGGCGCCGTCAGGGGTGTCCTCGATCACCAGACCGAGGTGGGTGAGCACGTCGCGGATGGAGTCGGCGGTGGCCCAGTCCTTGCGGGCCCGGGCCTCGGAGCGTTGGGTGAGCATGGCCTGGACGAGTCCATCGACGACCGGCTCGAGCTTGTCGGACTGCGTGGACCTGCTCGACGCCCACACCGGATCGTCCGGGTCGAGGCCGAGGACGCCGAGCATGACGCGCAGCTGGCCCAGATGGGCTGCGACTGCCGGGGCGTCGGAGGCGTCGATCGCCTTGTTGCCCTCGTTGATCGTCGTGAAGAGCGTGGCGACGGCGGCAGGGGTGCCGAGGTCGTCGTCCATGGCACGGGTGAATCGCTCATCGAGTTCGGGCACCTGCGCATCCGTGGGCAGATTCGTGGGGTCGATCCCAGCTCGGTCGCAGACCTGCCCGGCACGCTCCAGGAAGCCGTCGATACGGGCGATGGCCTTGTCGGCCTCGTCCAGGGATCCCTGGGTGTGCTCGTCGGAGGGGGAGAACTCGATGGTGGAGCGGTAGTGCGGCGCCAGCAGGAAGTAGCGCACGGCGCGCGGATCGTGGTTCGCCGTCACCTCGGACACCCGAGCGGTGTTCCCCAAGGACTTGCTCATCTTCTCACCCGACATCGTCACCCACGCGTTGTGCATCCAGTAGTGGGCGAATGCGCGGCCAGCCGCAGCCGACTGGGCCAGCTCGTTCTCGTGGTGCGGGAAGCGCAGGTCTATGCCGCCACCGTGGATGTCGAAGGCCTCGCCCAGATACTTGCCGGACATGGCCGAGCACTCCAGGTGCCAGCCGGGGCGTCCAGCACCCCACGGGGCGTTCCACGAGGCAGTCTCGGGTTCGGAGGGCTTGTGTCCCTTCCACAGGGCGAAGTCGCGGGGGTCACGCTTGCCGCGGGGGTCGGAATCGGCGGCAGGAGCCATCTCGTCGACCTTCATCCCCGACAGCTCTCCGTAGCGTGGCCAGGATCGCACGTCGAAGTAGACGTCACCGGAACCGTCGGGGGCGACGTAGGCGTGCCCGGTGTCCAACAGCTCACCGATGAGGTCGATCATCTCGGGGATGTGGCCGGTGGCGCGCGGCTCGTAGCTGGGTGGACGGCATCCCAGCAGCGAGTAGGCCCTGTGCAGCTCGTTCTCGAACTCGTAGGCATGGGCCCACCACGGCACACCGCGTTCGGCGGACTTGGCGAGGATCTTGTCGTCGATGTCGGTGACGTTGGCGACGATCGTCACCTCGTAACCACTGTGCTCCAGCCAGCGGCGCAGGACGTCGAAGACGACCTCCTTGCGGATGTGACCCAGGTGTGGCGCAGACTGCACCGTCATACCACAGTGGTAGATCGACACCTTGCCCTCGATGAGGGGCACGAAGGGTTCGATGCGGTGGGTCGCTGTGTTGTACAACTGGAATGTCACGCCTCAAGCCTACCGGCAGTACGACGTTCCGTCTGCTGTGGACGGATGGTGATCCCCCGCACGTCGGGATCAAAGGGGTCGGGGCATCGCCGATGGTTGCCGACGAGGTGCCCAGTGGTGCTTCGCCGCACCCCTTGGCACTTTCGTACCATGGGTGCATGGCCGAGATCAGGAAGCACAGGACGTCGAGCAACGCAATCAGTCAGGCGGTGGAGGCCGCGATGACCTCCCGGTCGTCTCAAGGCGCGGACGGACCCGACCACGAGACCGACGAGCTGAGCGTGGACGGAGCCCAGATTCCGGCCCGTCCGACCGGCCCGTCCGCTGGATCGATCTCGGTGAACTGGCAGGGATTCCTCACCACGCAGCCTCCTGCTGCCGGTGAGGACTGAAGCTCCCACGGACGTCCCCGTTTCTGGTGCGCCCGGCAGCCGGATTCACGGCGGATCCGATGACGGTCGCACACACCCGCTGAGCTGTGTCACGTGTCGGGGCGGCGCACTGTTCGTGGTTCTGGGGTTCGTGCTCCCGGGGTTGTACTCGTGGGCCTCGTCGCGGGGTCAGACGCACCGGCATGGGCTCGGCATGGGCACGGGTTCGGCAAGGTCAGGGTGCGTCGATGTGCCGAACTCGTGACTCGGTCCCATGCCTTTGCGTGCGGGGTTGCGTACGGGGGGCGTGGAGAATCACCCTTTCGCCTGCCTCGCCCGGAGAGCCGCAATGTCCAGCACCTGTGCCGAGTCCAGATCGACCTCGTCGGCCCCGTCCTCCCACGGATCGTACGGTGGCTCCTCATCCACGTCCTCCACGTAGCCCATCGAGGGGTCGTAGGGATTGACGAGCTGGTGGCTTCCGGCGGCATCGACCGGCAGCACCGAATCGGTGCTCATTGCCTCATCGGGCAGGTGCGTGAGGATGTCGTGGACGTAGCCCTGGGCAGCCTCGACGTGTGGCACTTCACGCTGTTCCCGCTGTGACTTGTACCAGCGGTAGTCGAGCACCTCGTGGAAGAACTGGGCCATGTCACGTTTGCGGGACAGCTCGGGGGGAATCTGGGCGACGACTTGCGAGAACACCTCGGTGAGCCATTTGTGTGCGACGACGCTCTCGTCCACCGACTGCAGTCCCCGCCGGGCCGCGAAGGTGTCGAGGTCGTTGAGCAGCCGTCTGGCCTGGTTCTCCTCGGTGTCCAGGCCGGTGAGACGCAGCAGGCGGCGCTGGTGGTGGCCGGCATCGACCACCTTGGGTTGGATGCGGATGACGTCCGAACTGGTCTGGATGTCGAGCTCGGCGACGTCGAATCCCAACGCATTGAGACGGCGCACCCGCGACTCCACCTGCGAGACGTCGCCGCCGGGGAACTCCTGGGGCTCGGTGAGCTCTGCCCACAGCTCGTGGTAACGAGTCTCGATGGTGTCGACGAGTTGCCGCGGGTCCAGGTTGGGGTCGAGCAGGTCGCCGGCCTCCAGGTCCAGGAACTCGCCGTACAGGTTCGTGCGGGCGATCTGCAGATCGTGCTCCCGCTGGCCGGTGGTGAGTTGATCGTGCAACTCCCCGGTCTCGGCGTCGACGAGGTAGGCGGCGAAGGCCTCGGCGTCCCGGCGGAACAACACGTTGGACAGCGAGATGTCACCCCACAGGAATCCCACCAGGTGCAGCCGTACCAGCAGGACGACCAGGGCGTCCAACAGTCGCATGACGGTTTCCGGTCGTACCCCGGACTGGAAGAGCGATCGGTAGGGTAGCGAGAACTGCAGGTGACGGGTGATGAGGATCTGATCCATGGGGTGGCCATCGGCATCACGCCGACCGGTCACCACGCCGATGGGCTCCACCGACGGCGTGTTCAGACGCATGAGGTCGTGCAGCAGTCGGTACTCATGGATGGCCAGGTGCTCGATGACCTCCTTGGCGGCATACACCGAGTCGCCGACCTTGATGAATCGCACGACGTGGCGGGAGATACCGCGCGGCAGGGCCACGAGGTACTCGGCAGGCCACTCCGCCAGCGGTGTGTCCCACGGCAGGGGGAGCAGTCGCGAGTCTGGCCTGGCGGAGAGGAAGCGTGGCACGGGTCAAGTCTGCCATCATTCACCGCCGGCTGGGCAGGACGCGTTGGACATGCTGTCGGGTGGTTGGACGAGGGCGTTGAGGCGGGCGAGTTGTTCCGGGTGGGTGGCGTAGAAGCGCTGATGGTGTCCGTAGGCTTCCCCGGCCAGGATGTTGCGCCACAGTTGGGCTGCCTGTTCCCAGTCAGGATCGGTGATGTCTGCTCCGGGCAGGCGGATACGGCGATGGTGGAGTTCTTCGAGCAGACGCAGGTAGACCAAGGTGTAGTCGAAACGGTTGTAGTCGAGGTTGATCTTGGTTGTGCCTGCCCAGACCTTGTAGCGCTCCATGCCGGTGCCGATTCGGCTGACCTGATTGAAATGGATCTCACGGTAGAACAGATGACCGAAACGCGTCCAGACCTTGTCACGATCAACACCAAAACGCCGCCACAAACCATGAGCCAGCAACCAATAACCCGACAAGGAGAACAGGGTGAGGACAATACATTTGTAGATGTCAACAGTGCCATGAACGGCATCATGGATGAGCTGGGGTGGCCCTCCCCATGTCAATCCTGCTGAGCCCACGAGTCCCATGGGAACCAGAATCCGTGCCTGGGAAAAGATCCGCGGCTGGGCCGGGTCACGACCCACACCCCACGACGGTTCCTGGGGACGATCCTGGCCATCCCCCAGCTGCCCCGAAGATCCCTGCACATCCGGAGAAAAACACCGCGGCTCAACACTCATCGCTTCACCACTTTCGTGGCCTTGGTCATTTCCTGCTGGAAATCCGAGTGCAGGCTCTCGAGTTCGTTCTTGTTCCTGCCGATCCAGGACTTCTGGTACTCGGTGTCCAGAGAGTACTGAAGGGCAGGGATGTTGTCCTTGCGGGCGCACGTCATGGCGGCGAGTTGATGGTCCACGCTGAGGTCGGAGCCGTCCTTGGTGAGTTCGGAGGAGGCCTTCGGCGGTTCGCTCCAGCTCGATACCGGATGACCGGCGTCCTTCATGCACTGCACCCAGTTCTGCTTGAGCGGGGCGAGCCGGGAGTCGTGCTCCACCCGGTCGAGGGAGTCGTCCATCCCCTTGGCGACGAGGTCGCCGAGTTGCTGGTGAGGTGCTGTGCCGCCAGTGACGGAGAGTCTGGCCAGACTTTCCGCGGTGCACCCACCCTTGGGCAGTGGCTTGCCCTTGTCGTCCTTGATGGAGTTGTGGTCCAGGGCGGTGCCGTCGAGATTCTGGCCGGTGAGCACGGCGTAATCCCGGGGGGAGGGGTCCCAGTTGTCCGGTGTGCCATCGGTGGTCGGTGACTGGGTACTGGTCGTTGGGCGTGGGGCATTCGCGGCCTGTGGGGTGGGGCTTGCCTTGGCCCGGATGAGTTTCTCGTCGAACGGTTTGTACCGCCCCGCAATGTCGAGGGCAGTGGTGGTGTTCTCGTCCTGCTCCTCGGGATTGGGGACGTAGCTGGCCTTGAATCGGGCGGCACACTGGGCGCGCAGGATGTCGGTCGCCGTGGAGATGGTCGTGAGCTCAGTCTGGGTGGGCTGATACCTCTGCAGGGGGAGCTTCACCTGCGACACCGAGGTCAGCGGTGTGAGGTTGCTGGCGGAAGCACTGACGGAGGGGCCCGCCGTCTGGGCGGACGTCTGCTGCGGTGTCTCGGACGAGCTGCACGCGGTGAGCGCCACGAGACAGGCGCATGCCGAGGCGGTCAGGGTATGAATCGTGGGAGAGGTCATGGGATGTCCTTGGCGAATGCACGGGGTTGTCATGGCTGGGAGTGTGGCCGGGACGGCCCTGGTCTCTGGTGTCCAACGATACCCGGCTAGGACCAGCTGGCCTTTCTGGACGAATGACTCGCATCACTCATGTTGATCGTACGCGTGATCCGTGTCCGGCAAGGATTTATGACTTTGTGGCGACGATGGTGATCTTACTCTCCTGTACCTGGTAGTTGTCGATCTCCGCACCAAGGCTGCACATGACGTTGACTCCAACGGAAAATGCTAGTCTTTCTTGTGTGGAGAAACGCAGTGCCAAGAGTCTTTGCATCCGGATCACAGTCACTGTAGGCACCATGATAGTCACGCTGATTCATCCAGCGATCCGTGGCAATTTACCACAGTTGGAGTCACGAATGGTGATGTTTTCCATAATTGCTGCGGCGATGTTAATACTTTTCTCTATCGCAGGAGTCTGGTCAATTGGAGCATTCTTCATGTTTTCTGCGTCGACTAGGTTCCTTACCAACGTCAGGGGAAGCACCGTCTCCCCCTATCTGTGGGTTGTAGAGCTCTTGGTTTTCACGATTACATGGGCTCCTGTGATGCATCAAATGGCGTTACGTCGCTGTGACGCCATGCTTGGCGATGATTGTGGCAACGCTCCAACGCGCCAAGCACAGCGATATCTCATCCCGTCGTATGCATGTATATTGATCTTGATTCCCTTTTTTGGGATTTTCATCCCAGAAGCATACATGGTTTCTCGAGATGAGATTGTTCAAAATCTTGTCATAGGGATATGCTTGGGCTGCGTTCTTGGTCTGATGACCAATGAAGCCGTGCTGGACAATGTGCTGATGATAGCTGTTCCAGCTGTGGCTGCATTTGTGCTCAGAAGACGCGGATTCAGCGCATATACTTTTACGTCAATGGTATTTCTGGGGAGCCTTGTCACGTCATGCATCCGGAGATCGCCCTTGGTGTTCGAGTCTCATTACAGATGACCATCCGATCATGGTGTGTAGGTGAAGGATGAGTTTCCCGGGTCACGCCCAGGACGATGCCACGGGACGGCCTTCCTCGTAGCCCGACGGCGACTGGACGCCCACCACGGCCTTCTCGTGGAACTCGACGAGGTTTCGTGCGCCGGCGTAGGTGCAGGCGGAGCGCACTCCCGAGGTGATGAAGTCCAGCAGGTCCTCCACCCCCGGGCGCTGCGGATCCAGGTACATCTTGGACGATGAGATACCCTCCTCGAACAGTGCTGCCCGAGCCCGGTCGAAGGCCGAACGTGACCGGGTGCGGTGCCGCACGGCACGGGCCGAGGCCATGCCGAACGACTCCTTGTACAGCCGTCCCTGCGGATCGACCTTCATCTCACCGGTGGACTCGTGGGTTCCGGCGAACCAGGATCCGATCATCACCGACCCGGCGCCAGCCGCCAGGGCGAGAGCCACGTCACGGGGGTGACGAACCCCACCGTCGGCCCAGATGGACCCACCTGCCTCGGCAGCGGCGTCGGCGCATTCCAGCACCGCGCTGAACTGTGGACGTCCCACCCCGGTCTGCATGCGGGTGGTGCACATGGCTCCCGGCCCCACGCCCACCTTGATGATGTCGGCACCGGCCTCCAGCAGGTCCAGGGTGCCGCGTCGGGTGACGATGTTGCCCGCCACGATGAGGATGCGGCGGCCGGTACGGGCCTCGAACTCGTCACGTACCTTGCGCGCAATGCCCAAGGCCTCGATCATACGATCCTGGTGACCGTGCGCGGTGTCCATGACGAGCAGGTCGGATCCGGCCTCCAGAAGTGCCGTGGCACGTCCGGCGACGTCACCGTTGATGCCCACCGCGGTGCCGATCATGAGCTGGCCGGACGGATCGACGGCTGGCGGGTAGATCGCGGTGCGCAGCGCCCCCTTGGAGGTCATGATGCCGATGAGTCGTCCATCCGGGTCCACCGAGACGGCCACCTTCTGGTGGTGATCGGCCAAGGAGGTGAAGACGTCGTCGGCAGTGGCGTCGGGGCCCACCGTCGTCATGTCACTGGTCATCACCTCGCCCACCTGGGCGAAGCGATCGATCCCGTCCGCCTCGTCGGGGCTCACCAGCCCCAGCGGACGCCGGTCGTCGTCCACGACGAGCACCACACCGTGGGAACGCTTCTGCAGCAGATTCATGGCCTGCCCCACCGTCATCTGCGGATCGACGGTGATAGGGGTGTCGAACCGGGTGTCGGCGTTCTTGACCCGGCGGATGGATCGGCACACGAAGGGCACCGGTATGTCCTGGGGCAGCACAGCGATCCCGCCTCGCCGCGCCACCGTCTCAGCCATACGGCGGCCCGAGATGGCCGTCATGTTGGCCACGATGATCGGCAATGGGGTGGCCAGGCCATCGGTGGAGGCGAGGTCGACATTCATCCTCGATCCGACCGACGACCTGTTGGGGGCCATGAAAACGTCGCTGTAGGTCAGGTCGTAGGTGGGTTGATCGTTGAGAAAACGCACGAACCCATTTTGACACGGTGAGTGGACGTCGAATCGAGTGGTCACCGACGACGATGTTCTGCCGGTCGGTCCGGACGTCATTCGGGCTCTGGTGATCCTGGAGCGAAGTCCCCCTGGTACGAAGTCTCTGGTGTGTCGGAGTGCAGACGCACAGCCCAGATGGCATGGAAGGTTCTGTGACCAGAACGTGGCCAGGTGGCTCGGCGCTGTCCGGACGTGGAAGGATGGGCCTGTTCCTGCCACGGCACTCAGGAGGACACCGATGACTGCTCAGAAGCTCGACGGAAAGGCCACTGCGGCCGCGATCAAGGCAGAACTGGCCGAACGGGTCACCGCGCTGCGGGACAAGGGGGTCGTGCCCGGTCTCGGCACTGTGCTCGTGGGTGACGACCCTGCCTCACACCAGTACGTCGGTGGCAAGCACCGCGACTGCGCCCAGGTGGGTATCGAGTCGATTCGCGTCGATCTGCCCGCAGACGTCACCGCAGACCAACTCGAGGCCGAGATCCGTGGACTCAACGAGAACCCCGCCTGCACCGGATACATCGTCCAGCTGCCACTGCCCGAACACATCGACACCAACTGGGCTCTGGGGCTCATCGATCCCGACAAGGACGCCGACGGCCTGGCCCCCAACTCGCTGGGGCGACTCGTGCTCAACGAGCCCGGCCCGCTGCCCTGCACCCCGCGAGGCATCGTCGAACTGCTCACCCGTCACGGCATCGAGCTTCCGGGCAAGAACGTGTGCGTCGTCGGACGAGGTACCACGGTGGGACGTCCGCTGGGACTGCTGCTCACCCGGCGCATCGAGAACTGCACTGTCACCCTGTGCCACACCGGTACCCGAGACCTTGCAGCGCACACCAGGCAGGCGGACATCGTCGTCGGTGCCGCTGGCCGGCCCGGACTCATCGATGCCGACATGATCAAGGATGGTGCGGTGCTCGTCGATGTCGGCGTCTCCCGGTCGGCGCAGGGCAAGATTTTGGGCGATTTCGCCAAGGACGTCTGGGAGAAGGCTGCGTGGGTCTCGCCCAATCCCGGCGGTGTTGGCCCCATGACACGCGCCATGCTGCTGTCCAACGTCGTCGACCGGGCCGAGCAGCTTGCCCGATGAAAGGGCCGGACGGGGCACCAGTGGTCCGGGCTGCATCGAGTGGGCTGGGCGCGGGAGAGGTTGACGCCGATGTGCCCCGTACCGCCAGCCAAACGCGCCGGAGCATGAACCTGGACGACCAGCACGACGCGTGCGATGGGGCCGAGGGCGGTGTGAGCACCCCGAAGCGATCCGCCTCGGCCCACGCACGGGAGTATGACTCGCCGTGGGCGCTGACATGCGTGCTCGCTGGGGTCGTGGCCGCCATCATCACCACGGCCACCGGCCATTGGCTCGGTGGCTCGATGATCTTCGCGGCGAGCGTCATGGGCGCTGGACTGCTGCGGCTGGTGTTGCCAGCGCACTGTGCGGGGTTGCTCGTGGTACGACGCCGATGGATGGACGTGACGATTCTGCTCGGTCTGGGGGCCGTGATGATGTTCGTCGCCCTCCTCGTACCGCCCAACTGATCGGGTCACCCAAATGATCCGTTCACCGTCTGCTGGTGCACGGCCGGCGCTCCACGCCTGGCTGAGCTTGGCGATGTCATGAGAGCTCCCGACACGCTTCCGCAGCCTCCGACACGTTTCTGCAGTCCCGGTGCGGGTCTTCGCACAGTGCACCAGGCACCAAGGTGTGTGGACCCGCCGACATGGATGGGCTGGTGCCATACGAGATGACACCAGCCCACATGTGGTGATCAGTTCCCTCGAGGCGGCAACCATGGGTCGCACGCAAGCAGGTGTTGCCCCAGGTGGAGCCCGTGGCGGGGGAGGGTGGAGCCCGCGGTGGGGATCAGGACTCGAGGACGCAGCGGCGACGGCGTGCGAAGCTTCGAGCCGAGGTCAATCCCTCACCGGTCGGGCCGGCGATGGTGAAGGTGGCGAATCCCTCACCGTCGATTCCGATACCTGCGAAGGACGGGCCGTTCTTCACGAAGATCGTCGTCTGGATGCGGCGGGCCATCTCGTCCAGCCGGCGCACGTCGCGGGAGTGCATGACGGCGGTGTGTCGGTTGCCGTGCTCCAGATCGACGGCCATGTCGATTCCGGTCTCGTAGTCGGTCACCGGTACGACCGGCACGACCGGCATGAGCATCTCCACCTGCACCAGCGGATCCTGCGGATCGGTGATCATGGTGACGAGCTTGACGTCGGGCTCAGCCTCGATTCCTGCGGCGGTGAGGATGTCGTAGGCATCCTTGCCCACCCACTCGGTCTTGGGACGGGTCAGCTCCTCATTGAGGATCATGGTGCGCAGCTTGTCGATCTGCTTCTCCTCGCTGATCACCTGGGCACCCGCCTTCTGGAACTCCGCCATGAAGGTCGGCAGGGCCTCGGAGACGATGATGATTTCCTTCTCCGCGGTGCACGGCAGGTTGTTGTCGAAGCTCGCGCCGGTGACGATGTCGTGGGCAGCCTTGGCCAGGTCTGCAGTCTCGTCGACGAGGACGGGCGGATTGCCCGATCCGGCGCCGATGGCCTTCTTGCCGCTGGTGAGCACCATGTTGACGATCTGCGGTCCGCCGGTGGCGACGAGCATGGAGATGTCACGGTGGCTGATGAGCTTCTTGGTGTTCTCCACCGACGGGGTGGAGATGATCGTGATGAGGTTTTCCGGGGCACCCGCCTCCATCATCGCGCGGTTGAGAACGTCAACCAGCCAGATGCTGATCTTCTTGGCGCGTGGGTGCGGGCTGAAGACGACGGTGTTGCCGGCGGCAAGCATGCCGATGGTGTTGCAGATGATCGTCTCGGTGGGGCTGGTCGTCGGCGCGATGGCCCCGATGACGCCGTAGGGGGCGTACTCCAGGGTGGTGAGCCCGGAATCGCCTTGCAGGGCCTGAATGGTGAGGTCCTCGATGCCGGGGCTGCGGGTGGCGGCGTAGTAGTTCTTGAGAACCTTGTGACGGGCATTGCCCATCTGGGTCTCCTCGACGGCCGACGTGGCCATGAAGTTCAGTGCCTCGTCTGTGGATGCCGCCTTGCGGATGGCGTCGATGAAGGTGCTGCGCTGGGTGAGGGAGCACGACGAGTAGGCCTCGAACGCCTTGCGTGCAGCGGCAACTGCTGCGTCGACATCATCGAAAACACCAGTTGCCGAAGGCGATTCAGGAGTAGTATAGTTCTTTGGTTCGACAATGGTGGACATTGTAGTTCTCCAAGTGCTGCTGAGATGGTCAGGTGACGGCCACTGCGCCGCTTCCTGTGGATGCTGTTGTGTACAAGGGTACGAATTCATTGTCGGCAAAGCTAGGATTTGCGCGGTTTCGGGCCGTTGGTGCAGTTTTCTGCCGTAAAGTCATGAACAAATGTGCAGCGAAAGACCATTTGTGCACCACTGGGCCATGCCATGGGTTCACCGAAGGAGAATGCCGCCTGATGAAAAAATGAGCGATTTTCTCACGGTGAAATGTCGTGTTGCAGGTTCTGGTCACAGCACGGCGGTGTGCTGCGTGATGTCGCTGTGAGGAGATCCTCGTTCTGGCAGACATGTGCCAAGTAGGCATGTGACGTGCGAGCCCCCGGAGTTCCGAGTGGTGAAGGCTCTGGACATGGCAGTGGGGAGCGCCCGGAAGGCGCTCCCCACTGAATTCAACGAGGTGTGGTTTCCTCAGATGAGGCCGAGCTCACGCACGGCGTCGCGCTCGTCGGAGAGCTCCTTGGCGGAGGCGTCGATCTTGGCGCGGGAGAAGTCGTCGATCTCCAGGCCCTGGACGATGGAGGGCTTGCCGTCGGCGATGGTCACCGGGAAGGAGGAGATGAGGCCCTCGGGCACACCGTAGGAGCCGTCGGACTCGACACACATGGAGACCCAGTCGCCCTCCGGGGTGCCGAGCATCCAGTCGTGCATGCACTCGACGGTGGCGTTGGCTGCCGAGGCGGCCGAGGAGGCGCCACGGGCGTCGATGATGGCAGCGCCGCGCTTGGCAACGGTCGGGATGAAGTCGTTCTCGATCCAGGACTGCTCGACCAGCTCGCAGGCCTTCTTACCACAGACCTCGGTGTGGAACAGGTCGGGGTACTGGGTGGAGGAGTGGTTGCCCCAAATGGTCATGTGCTTGATGTCGTTGACCGAGGCATTCACCTTGCGGGCCAGCTGGGTCTTGGCGCGGTTGTGGTCCAGACGCGTCAGGGCGGCGAAGTGGTCGTTGGGGATGTCGGTGGCGTTGGTGGCGGCGATGAGGGCGTTGGTGTTGGCCGGGTTGCCGGTCACCAGCACCTTGACGTCGTCAGCGGCGACCTCATTGAGGGCCTTGCCCTGAGCGGTGAAAATGGCGCCGTTCTTGGACAGCAGGTCGGAACGCTCCATGCCGGCCTTGCGCGGCATGGCACCGACGAGGAAGGCGGCGTTGGCGCCGTCGAAGATCTTCTTGGGATCGTCGCCGATCTCGATGTTGACGAGGTTGCCGAAGGCGCAGTCGTCAAGCTCCATGACGACGCCCTCGAGGGCCTTGAGGGCAGGGGTGATCTCGAGCAGACGAAGCTCGATGGGGGTGTCGCCGAGCAGCGAGCCGGAGGCGATGCGGAACAGCAGGCTGTAGCAGATCTGCCCGGCGGCGCCGGTGACGGCAATCTTGACAGGGGCGGTGCTCATGAGGTTCTCCTTGGAGTCGTCGATGACACTTGTACCCACGACTGTACCCGCAGCGGCCCGCTCGGCGCTCGCCGGGAGGGTATTTGCACCGGTGTGTCAACCAAACGTGACGTGGGATGAGCGGATTTGCGGCCTGGCGCGGTTCCGCCGGACGATCGACACGAGGCTCGGCGCTCGAGGGTCAGCGGAACACCACGGTACGGCGACCGTCCAAGAAGGTACGGTGCTCGCAGAACAGTCGCACGGCCTCGGCGAGGGTCGTCGACTCGGTGTCCTGACCCACGGCCGTGAGTTGACGCACGGTCTGCGCGTGGTCGACGCGCTCCACTCGCTGCTCGATGATCGGCCCCTCATCGAGGTCACCCGTGACGAAATGTGCCGTGGCACCAATGAGCTTCACCCCGCGCTCGTGGGCCTGCAGATAGGGGTTGGCCCCCTTGAAACCAGGCAGGAACGAGTGATGGATGTTGATGCACCGTCCCGACAGGGCCTCACACATCCGCGGCGAGAGGATCTGCATGTAGCGCGCCAGGACGACGAGCTCGACGTCGTACTCGTCGACGACGTCGAGCACGGCAGTCTCGAAGGCGTCCCTGGTCTGCCTGGTCACCTGCTGCCAGGCGAACGGGATCTGGTGGAACTGCGCGATCGGCTCGAGGTCGGGGTGATTCGCCATGACCCTGACGACGTCGATCGGGAGACGACCGGTGTCGCGATTGAAGAGCAGGTGGGACAGGCAGTGCGGCGCTTTCGTGGCCAGGATGAGGGTACGCATGTGGCGACCCAGCCGATCCACTCGGAGCTGGGCGTCGAATCGGGTGGCCACCTCGCGCAGTGCCTGCTCGATCACGGTGGCGGATTCCACGCCCTCCACCTGCAGACGCATGAAGAAGTTGTCGGTGTCGGCACTCGCGAACTGCTGCAGCTCGGTGAGGTTGCCGCCCGCCTGAACGCAGGCCCCCGTCACCGCATGCACGATTCCGGGTCGGTCCTGGCAGGTCCAGGTGACGACCAGCTCGTCGGTGTCGGTTCTCGTGTCGAGCCCGTCGGTGTGACAGTGGGCAAATTCGTCCGTGGGATGCGCTGTAGCCATGTCAGTGACGATACTGGCCCCGGACCTGTGGTGGGGGAGTATCACCTGGCGTCTGGCGGGCGTGGGGTCGCTCGATGCGGCGTACCATCCACCGGGGAAGATTTTATCTTGATGTCGAGATAGTTGCGATCCTTGGGTAGTCTGGATGACGTCGGTTCCGACATTTCAAGGAGGAGATCGTGCCAACCATCGTCTGGACCAAGATCGACGAGGCCCCTGCCCTCGCGTCGTACTCACTGCTGCCCATCGTGCGGGGATTCCTCGATGGCAGCGGCATTGACGTCGTCACATCCGACATTTCCCTGACCGGACGGATCCTGGCCCAGTTCCCCGAGCGTCTGGACGACGACGCCCGGGTGCCCGACAACCTTGCCGAACTCTCCGAACTCACCAGCTCACCAGACGCCAACATCATCAAACTTCCCAACATCTCCGCCTCGGTGCCTCAGCTCAAGGCGGCCATCGACGAGCTGCAGCAGCACGGCTACGACATCCCCTCCTACCCCGACTCCCCCCAGACCGACGAGGAGCGCGAGATCGCCGCTCGTTACGCCACCGTGCTTGGCTCGGCCGTCAACCCGGTTCTGCGGCAGGGCAACTCGGACCGGCGTGCACCTGCTGCCGTCAAGGCCTACGCCAAGGCCCATCCGCGAACCATGGCCGAGTGGACGCCACAGTCGGCAGGGCGCGTCGCCCACATGGAGCACGGCGACTTCTACGACCACGAGGAATCCTTCGTCTCCCGCGGGCAGCGCCTCGACATCGTCCACGTCGCGGACGACGGGACGCGTACCGTGCTCACGTCCGGCCTGGAGACCTCCGACGGGGAGATCGTCGACGCCACGTACATGTCGGTGGCCGAACTCGACGACTTCTACGCCCACACCCTGGACCAGGCCAAGCAGGAGGGGCTGTTGTGGTCCCTGCACCTCAAGGCCACCATGATGAAGGTCTCCGACCCGGTGCTCTTCGGCCATGCCGTGAAGACGTTCTTCGCCGACGTCTTCGAGCGCTACGGTGACGACCTCGCCCAGGTGGGAGCCAACCCCGACCTGGGCCTGGCAGACCTTCTGGAGCGGCTGGAGGAGCTGCCCCCCGACACGGCCCAGGAGGTGCAGATGGCCATCGCCGAGGAGCTCGCGGCACGCCCCGCGCTGGCGATGGTGGACTCCGATGCGGGCATCACGAACCTGCACGCCGGCAACAAGGTCATCATCGACGCCTCGATGCCCACCGTCGTGCGCGACGGCGGGCGCATGTGGAATCCCGAGGGCGAGCTCCAGGAGACCTTGGCCGTCATCCCGGATCGCAACTACGCCACGATGTACGCGGCCATCCTGGACGACTGTCGCACCCACGGTGCCTTCGACCAGGCCACCATGGGCGACGTGCCCAATGTCGGACTCATGGCCCAGAAGGCCGAGGAGTACGGATCCCACCCGACGACGTTCGTCGTCCCCAGCGACGGCGCCGTCGAGGTGCGTGCGGGTGACGAGGTGCTCGTCAGCCAGCAGGTGCAGACCGGCGACATCTGGCGGATGAGCCGCGTCAAGGACGTTCCGGTGCGCGACTGGGTGCGGTTGGCCGTCGAACGTGCTCGTCTGTCGCACACCCCGGCGGTGTTCTGGCTGGACGAGGCCCGGGCCCACGACCGTGAGGTCATTGCGAAGGTGCGCAGGTACCTCCCCGAGCACGACACCGAGGGACTGGACATCCGCATCCTGGCCCCGGTCGACGCCATGACGTTCACCTTGGAGCGGATTCGCAAGGGTGAGGACACCATCGCGGTCACCGGAAACGTCCTGCGTGACTACCTCACCGACCTCTTCCCGATCCTCGAGGTGGGCACCAGCGCCAAGATGTTGTCCATCGTCCCGCTGCTGGCCGGCGGCGGACTCTTCGAGACCGGCGCGGGCGGCTCGGCCCCCAAACACGTCACCCAGTTCCTGGCCGAGAACTACCTGCGATGGGACTCCCTGGGAGAGTTCTGCGCCCTGGGCGCCTGCCTGGAACACATCGGCCAGAGCGGCGACAGTGCCACGGCACTGGTGCTGGCATCCACCCTGGATCGTGCCATCGGATCCTTCCTGGAGAACGACCGTTCCCCGGCACGCAAACTGGGTCAGATCGACAACCGTGGCTCGCACTACTGGCTGGCCCGCTACTGGGCCGAGGAGATCGCACGTCAGGATGAGGATCCCGAGCTCGCCGCCCGATTCGGTGACATCGCCACCGAGCTCGCCGCCCGCGAGTCGCAGATCCTCGACGAGCTCAACGGGGTCCAGGGTGAGCCGGTGGATCTCGGCGGCTACTACGACGTCGACGACGATCTGGCCACCGAGGCCATGCGCCCCTCCGCGACATTCAATGCGTTGATCGAAGCCCTGTGAGCCTGGTGGCCCAAGCTGGAGTCGAGGCTCTGCACCGCCGCCATGTCCGTCACTGCGTAGGCGCGGACACGGCGGCGTCGGTGCGGCAACACATCGTCCTGTCGGTGACGTGACTCCTTGCACGAGGTCCTCGATGGGGCCAGGTGGTATTCGTTCTCACAGCGTCCGACCTCCCAGCCTTGCGGGGCCCAGACCTGCTGGGTCATCCAGTCGCGCCGTGACGGCGGCCTGCTGCGTGAGCTGTGTTGCGTGATCCCGCTATTGTTGGGCACATGCACCATGACGACTCGGAGGGCGACAGTCCCAAGCCTGCAGTGCAGGTGGTGACGAGACATGTCTGACATAGCGACCAACATCATTCTGGTCTTCGTCTTCATCATCATCGGCGGTGTCTTCGCTGCCGCCGAGATCTCCCTGGTGAGCCTGCGGGACTCCCAGGTCAAACAACTCGAGGCAACTCGCGGCAAACGCGGTCGAGTGATCGCACGACTCACCGAGAACCCCAATCTGTTCCTCTCGGCCGTCCAGATCGGCGTGACCCTTTCCGGTTTCCTCTCGGCAGCGTTCGGTGCCTCGGTGCTCTCCCAGCATCTGGCCCCCGTGTTCGTGGGATGGGGAATGTCGGCGGGACTCGCCAACACCCTGGCCCTCATCGTCATCACGGTGGTGATTTCGTACTTCTCCATCGTCATCGGCGAATTGACCTCGAAGCGGCTGGCGATGCAACGGGCTGAGGCGTTCTCCCTCGCCCTGGCCCCCATGGTCAGCGGTATCGCGACGGCGTTCCGACCAGTGATCTGGTTCCTCGGTGTGTCCACCGACGTGCTCGTCAGGATCCTGGGAGGCGACCCCCACGCAGCTCGTGAGGACATCACCGACGAGGAGCTGCGATCGATGGTGTCGTCCTCGTCGACGCTCGGCGATGAGGAACGGCACATCCTGGACGACGTCTTCGATGCCGGCCAGACCTCGCTGCGGGAGGTCATGGTGCCGCGCACCGAGGTGGACTTCCTCGCCGGTGACCTCACCGCCTCCCAGGCAGCCCAGGTGGTCGGGGACGGGGCCCATTCCCGCTACCCGGTCACCGATGGCAACGTCGATCACATCCTCGGGTTCATCCACATCCGTGACCTCCTCGACATGGATCCGGCCGAGCGTCACGCCAAGGTGCGTCAGATCGTGCGGCCCGTGCTGTCGATACCCGACTCGGTCAAGGTGCTCAAGGCCATGTCGGAGATGCGCCGAGCGAACTCACACCTGGCCATCGTTCTCGACGAGTACGGCGGTACGGCGGGAATCGTCACCCTGGAGGACATCGTCGAGGAGATCGTCGGCGACATCACCGACGAGTACGACGAGATCGAACCCTCCGACGCCATGCACACCCGACTCCGGGACATCGACGGCCTCATGACCCTGGAGGAGTTCACCGACCGAGTGGGGCTCGTGATGCCCGAGGGGCCCTACGACACGGTGGCCGGATTCCTTATGGCACGGACCGGGCAGATGCCAGCCGTGGGACAGCAGGTGCGCTGTCACCTGTCGCCGGTCAACCAGCCCGACGACGAGGACGAGGACCCCAATGTCGAGCTCACTGTCATCGAGCTGGACGGACGTCGCGCCTCCTGGCTGCGGCTGAAGCGGCTGGACGGAGCGGCCATGGAAGGAGCGGTACCCACCGTCACAGCGCGTCCGCAAGGTCCGCATGTCTCCGAGATGCCGCACAGTGGGGGCGGCGCTCCACGTGCCGACGAGGCGAGTGGACCGACCACCGGGCCAGCACAGCCTGAGGACGGTGGGCCAGCCGGTGGGGTCGCTGATGACGACGGCGTATCGTCCGGGCAGGTCGGCAGGGCAACCCTCTCCTGATGCAGCGATCACGTCTGGACCAGCCAGATGTGCACGGCGGGCCGATGCGCTGTTGGCGACTCAGCCGCCATGAGGTGCCGAGAGGTGCCGAAGAATCATCGAAGGGTTAACATTTGATGGCTCGATGTGGTTTTTCGGGTTCGGTTCCATCGCTCCATTCTCAGTCAGGAGACAGTCCGTGAAGAAGAAGTTTCTCGCCATCCCAGCGGTCGTCGTCAGCGCTGCGATGGCCATGACTGGCTGTGCCAAGGCTCCCGACGAGGAGCCCGCCAAGGACACCTCGGCGGCCAGCTCCTCGTCCGGCACCGGCTCGACGGCCAAGTCCGACGTCAAGGCCTGCATGGTCTCCGACACCGCCGGTTTCACCGACAAGTCCTTCAACCAGACCTCCTTGGCGGGCCTGGAGCGTGCCGAGAAGGAACTCGGTGTGAAGATCGCCAAGGTGGAGTCCAAGAGCGACAAGGACTACGCCGTCAACATCAAGTCCCTCGTCGACACCAAGTGTGATCTCATCGTCTCGGTCGGGTTCCTGCTCGACAAGACCACCGTCGCTGCTGCCAAGGAGAACCCGAACGTCAAGTTCGCCATCGTCGACGACCAGCCCCAGGGCGCTCCCAACAACCTCAAGCCACTCATCTTCAACACCGCCCAGTCCTCCTTCGAAGCGGGCTACCTGGCAGCCGCCCTCACCAAGACCGGCAAGGTCGGCACCTTCGGCGGCATGAAGATCCCGACCGTGACGATCTTCATGGACGGCTTCGCCCAGGGTGTCGAGTACTACAACAAGCAGAAGGGCAAGGACGTCAAGGTCCTCGGCTGGAACGCCAAGTCCCAGGACGGCCAGTTCGTGCCGCAGCCCGACCCATTCCAGAACGTGGCTGGTGGCAAGTCCACTGCGCAGACCCTGCTCAACCAGGGCGCCGACATCATCCTGCCGGTCGCCGGCAATGCGGGCAATGGTGCTCTGCAGGCGGTCAAGGCCTCCGGCGGCAAGTCCAACGTCATCTGGGTGGACGCCGATGGCTGCAGGACCCAGGCGTCCTACTGCGACAACATCATCACCTCGGTGTACAAGGGCATGGACGTGGCCGTGTTCGACGCCGTCAAGGCGGTCAAGGACGGCAAGTTCAACGGCGACCCCTACATCGGCTCCCTGGCGGACAAGGGCACCGGCCTGTCCGACTTCCACACCTTCGACTCCAAGGTTCCTGCCGACGTCAGGAAGGAGCTGAAGACCGTGGAGAAGGACATCGCCTCCGGCAAGATCAAGATCGTCTCGGCGGCCCAGCCCCTGAAGTGATCGATCCCCAGCCATCCCGAGGCCCGGGGCACCGGGCCCCGGGACACCCTTCCCCCGGGGGGAACCACAGCTGCGCGGACATGGAAGGATGAACGCGTGTCCACTGCCACCGATGAGAGCCTTGCGTCCTCACTGCACGATGCTTCCCAGCCCCCGCTGGAGTCCGGCCTGTCGCTGCGCGGGGTCACCAAACGATTCGGCACCCTCACGGCCAATGACCACATCGACCTGGACATGGTTCCGGGACGAATCCACTGCCTGCTCGGTGAGAACGGGGCCGGCAAGTCGACCCTCATGAACATCCTCTACGGCCTGCTCGACTCCGACGAGGGGCAGGTGTTCATCGACGGGACGCAGCAGCACTTCGCCAATCCCAGGCAGGCCATGGCGGCTGGCATCGGCATGGTGCACCAGCACTTCATGCTCGTCGACGTCTTCACCGTTGCCGAGAACATCGTCCTGGGGCGTGAGGAGACCACGGCCGGGGTGCTGTCGATGGGGCGAGCCCGGCGCAAGGTCACCGAGCTCTCGGACCGCTATCACCTCGACGTCAACCCCGACTCGGTCGTCGAGAACCTGCCGGTGGGCATCCAGCAGCGCGTCGAGATTCTCAAGGCCCTCACCAATGACGCGAAGTACCTCATCTTCGACGAGCCCACCGCCGTGCTCACCCCCCAGGAGATCGACGAGCTCATGGCCGTCATGCGCATGCTGCGCGACGAGGGACGTGCCATCGTCTTCATCACCCACAAGCTTCGCGAGGTGCGTGAGATCGCCGACGACATCACCGTCATCCGACGCGGCAGGATCGTCGGGCAGGCCCACCCCGACGACACCGAGGGGGAACTGGCCGAGATGATGGTGGGACGTGCCGTGCAGTTGGTCGTCGACAAGCCGGAGGCGCACACCACCACCCCGCGCCTGCAGGTGGAGGGTCTCACCGTGGCCGACGACACCGGTGCCGTCGTCGTCGACGACGTCTCCTTCGAGGTGCGAGGCGGCGAGATTCTCTGCGTGGCAGGAGTGCAGGGCAATGGACAGACCGAGTTGGCCTCCGCCCTGCTCGGGACGATGCTGCCCACCGGCGGAACCATTCGCATCGACGGCAGACCGACCACGCACGCCGATCCGGCCAGTACCATCAAGGCAGGTCTGGGATTCGTGCCGGAGGATCGTCAACGCGACGGCTTCGTCGGCACATTCTCGGTGGCAGAAAACCTCGTGCTCAACCATGTCGAGCAGTACACCAGGGGCGGCAGCCTGCAGCTGGGCAGGATACGTGAGAACGCCCGGGAGCGGGTCGCGGAGTTCGACATCCGCACCCCGTCGATCAACCTGCCGGTGTCGTCCCTGTCGGGTGGCAACCAGCAGAAGGTCGTCCTGGCACGCGAACTGTCCCGTCCGCTGAGCGTGCTGGTGGCCTCCCAACCCACCCGTGGCGTGGACGTCGGGGCCATCGAGTTCCTGCACAAACGCATCGTCACCGAACGCGACAAGGGCACGGCCGTGCTCATCGTCTCCACCGAGCTCGACGAGATCGGGGCCCTGGCCGATCGGATCGCCGTCATGTACCGCGGCAGGATCGTCGGCATCGTGCCGGCCGGCACGCCACGGGAGGTCCTGGGCCTCATGATGGCTGGATTCAGCCACGAGGAGGCCACCGAGTCCACCGGCGCCTCGATCCCTGATCCGGCGCTCGGCCGGACCGTCCTCGAATCCGTCGCCCCGCAGACACCCGACACCGCGACACCAGAGGAGTCGAACCGATGAGCGATCGACCCATCCCACCAGAGTCGGCGTCGCGCCACGCCGACGGCCAGGGAGCCGACAGCCCAGCCGGCTCCACGAACACCGAGACCGCTCACGTGCCGATGGGGGCCGAGCCCCAGGCACAGAGTCCGGTGGCCCAGAGCGGGACACACTCCGCCGAGTCCCGGTCAACAGCCGGGCAGGCTGGCGTCGAACCAGCGCCACGACGCCGATTCCCGTGGAACGATTTCTGGGTGACGGTGGCAGCATTCGTGCTGGCCTTCGTCGTCTCGGCGATCATCATGGTGTTCTCCGACTCCGAGATCAACCGGGAATGGAACTACCTGTTCTCCCGCCCCGACGCGTTGCGAGACTCCTGGGACAAGATCTCCGCCGCCTACTCCGCCCTGTTCGAGGGGGCGTTCGGCTCGTGGCAGGCCATCACGGCGACGACCGCCCAGGCCGCACCGCTCATCTGCGCCGGCCTTGCCATCGGACTGGGCTTCAAGGCCGGCCTGTTCAACATCGGTGGCCAGGGCCAGGCCATCGCCGGGGCGACGATGTCTGCCTGGGTGGGATTCAACTTCCACGGGTTGGCGCTGGTGCCACACCTGTTGCTCGCCATCCTTGCCGGATTCGTGGCAGGTGCCCTCTGGGGTGGGATCGCCGGGGCCCTCAAGGCCCGTGCTGGAGCCAACGAGGTCATCGTCACCATCATGCTCAACTACATCGCCAGCGGCATCCTCGCCTGGCTGCTCACCACGACGGCGTTCCAGATGCCCGGACGCAGCGACCCGATCGCCCCGATCGTTGACTGGAATGCCACCTTCCCACGGGTGGAGGGCACCCAGCTGCACCTGGGCTTCTTCCTGGCGCTGCTCACTGCCGTCATCACTTGGTGGTTGCTGGAGCGCACCGCGTTGGGCTTCCACATCAAGGCGGTGGGGACGAATCCGCATGCCGCTGCCACTGCTGGCATGCGCACCAACCGGGTCGTCGTCCGCACGATGCTCATCTCGGGTGGCCTGGCCGGCCTGGCCGGGGTCGAGGTGGCGCTGGGGCCGATCTCGGGTGCCACCCCCACCCAGCTGTCCATCGGGTTGGTGGGCACCATCGGTTTCGACGCCATCACCGTGGCCCTGCTGGGGCGCTCCAACCCGTTCGGCATCATCCTGGCCGGTCTGTTCTGGGGTGCGATGAACCAGGGCGGTCTACGCATGCAGGCCCTGGCGCAGACCTCTCTGGATCTCGTGAGCGTCATCCAGGCGGTGATCGTCATGTTCGTCGCGGCGCCGATGCTCGTCCGGACGATCCTGCCGTTCCTCAGAACCGGCCGCCAACGCAGGCACACGCAGGACACATCCATCCAGACCACGTCCAACTCAGGAGCGGTGGCATGACGACTGGTGACACGATGCTCTCGTCCCCCGGGCAGGCTGCCCCTGCCCCAGACTCGGCACAGGAGGTGCATCTGGCGAGGATCGAGTCGCGGGAGGCCCGCAGCCACCGCATCTCCACGTCGATCCTCATCGCCATCATGGCCGTGCTCATGCTGGCTCTCGTACCTCGCACCTCGGGAACCGCGCAGTTCTCGTTCCTGGATTCCCTGAGTGGCAAGGACCTCGGAACGGCCAAGCTGCCAGGTCTGCCGACCGTGCTCGTCAGCGGCATCCTGTGCGCCCTCGCCGCCGTGGCCTTCGCCTTCAAGCGCTCCCACGGATGGATCGGTACCATCGCCGGAGTCGTCGCCGGTGTCACGGTCGTCGTCGGGCTGCTCACCTGGGCCGCTGCCGGGGCCAGCCTGCCCTTCCAGGTCTCCAGTCAGCTCGAGGGAACGATCTCGCTGGCCACCCCGTTGATCCTCGGCGCCCTGTGCGGTGTCATGTGTGAGCGTTCGGGCGTCGTCAACGTCGCCATCGAGGGGCAGATGCTCACGGCAGCGTTCGCTGCGGCCCTCGTCGGCTCGATGACCCAGTCCATCGCAGCGGCCCTCGTCGCCGCCGTGCTGGCCGGTGTGCTCATGGGTGCCCTGCTGGCCCTGTTCACCATCAAGTATCTGGTCGACGAGGTGATCATGGGGGTCGTCGTCAACCTCTTCGCCAGCGGCCTGACCGGGTTCCTCTTCAACCAGCTGCTCGTCACCGACGCCGAGAAGTACAACGCGGCACCGATCATGGAACCGATCGCCATCCCGGGACTGTCGAGGATTCCGTTCCTCGGACCGATCCTGTTCAACCAGACGGTTCTGGTGTACATCGGGTTCCTGTGCATCGCACTGGTGTGGTTCCTGCTGTGGCGCACCCGGTGGGGGCTACGAATCCGTTCGGTGGGGGAGCACCCGGAGGCCGCCGACACGGTGGGCATCTCGGTGACGGCGGTGCGCTGGTCGGCGGTCCTGGTCGGCGGCGTCTTCGCCGGGCTGGGCGGGGCGTACTTCACCATCGGCACGGTGGGGGCGTTCTCCAAGAACATCACGGTCGGCAACGGCTTCATCGCCCTGGCGGCGCTCATCATGGGACGCTGGAAGCCGGGCCAGGCGGCGCTCATGGCGTTGTTCTTCAGCTTCGTCACCCAGCTGTCCACCGAACTCGGGCCGTTGGGCACCCCGATGCCCAGCCAGGTGCTCCTGCTGCTGCCCTACATCGCCACCATCGTCGCCGTGGCCGGGCTCGTCGGCAAGGTCCGTGCCCCGGCTGCCGACGGCACCCCGTTCGTCAAGGAATGATCCGTAGATGCGTGGTGACGGCTCGGCAGGTGACAGTTCGGGGCTGCGCAACGGCTCCGGGGCGCGGCAGGAGGGCTCGCTGGCAGGGGACGCCCCGTCTGGGAGAGCCCCTGGGGCGAGCACCGATCCTGAGCTGCACAGTGAAACTGCATCGCCACGTGATCCGAGGATCAACTGGGACGATCTCGTTGCCCTCGCCCACCACATGACGCAGCTGTCATACTGTCCCTACTCGCATTACCGGGTGGGGGGCGGCCGGTCTGGCTGCCGACGGGCGTGTGGTGCGTGGCTGCAATGTGGAGAACGCCGCCTACGGCGTCGCCCTGTGTGCGGAGTGCGGTCTCGTCAGCGATCTGGTCGCCGGCGGGGGAGGCAGGCTCCTCGCCTTCGTCTGCGTCGACGCCGACGGCGCGCCGATCATGCCGTGTGGTCAGTGCCGCCAGCTGCTGTGGGAGCATGGCGGGCCCGATCTGCTCGTCTGGACCCCGAAGGGCGTCATGACGATGGTCGACGTCCTTCCTCAGGCCTTCGACGTGACGGACCTCGGCAAGACCGTGAGCAGCCCCGGAACGCGGGAGGACTGAGGGCGAGGCCCTGCGCCGTCGAGCACCGGATGCCGAGGCGTGCGGGCGCGTCACCCGAGTCGTCGGGTGAGGACCGGACTGTTGGCGGCGTACCGTGCATTGATCCCACCGACCGACGGCAACGAGCCCCACACCGATGAGGAGTGGGGCCCGTGTCGCAAGGAGGCGAAGGTCAGGAGATTCGCTCGGTGGTCTCCTGGCTGAAGACGTGGACATTGCTCGGGTCGATGACCAGACGCACCTGCTCACCGTGCTGCGGTGGACGGCGCGAGGAGATGCGGGCCACGATCTGGCGGGAGGTATCCTCGACGTCGGCATGGTCGGCACCCGTGAGGGTTCCGTAGAGGTAGGCGTCGGCGCCAAGCTCTTCGACGACGGCGACGTCCAAACCGATGCCCTCCTCGCCCAGGCTGAAGGACTCGGGACGAATTCCCAGGGTGAGGGTGGTCTCGTTGGGAGCCTTGTCGAGCACCTCACGGGCCACCGGTACCACGTAGTCGCCCACCTGGACACCACCGTCGACGACGGTGCCGTCAATGAGGTTCATGGCCGGCGATCCGATGAATCCGGCGACGAAGAGGTTCTTGGGGGTGTCGTAGAGGGCCAGTGGGGAGTCGACCTGCTGCAGGACGCCGTCACTCATGACGGCCACCCGATCACCCATGGTCATGGCCTCGACCTGGTCGTGGGTGACGTAGACGGTGGTGACGCCCAGCCGCTGCTGCAGGGCGGCGATTTGGGTACGGGTCTGCACACGCAGTTTGGCATCGAGGTTCGACAGCGGCTCGTCCATGAGGAACACCTGCGGGTTGCGCACGATGGCACGGCCCATCGCCACACGCTGCCGTTGACCACCGGAGAGGGCCTTGGGCTTGCGATTGAGGAAGTCCTCCAGCCCCAGCAGCTTGGCGGCCTCCAGGACGCGCTGCTGGCGTTCGGCCTTGGGAACGTTCTGCATCTTCAGCGCGAAGCCCATGTTGTCGGCCACGGTCATGTGGGGGTACAGGGCGTAGTTCTGGAAGACCATGGCAATGTCGCGGTCCTTGGGCGGCAGATCGGTGACATCACGATCCCCGATCCAGATGGACCCGGCGTTGACCTCCTCCAAGCCGGCCAGCATGCGCAGCGAGGTGGACTTGCCGCAGCCGGAGGGTCCGACGAGGACCATGAACTCACCGTCGCCGATCTCGAGGTCCAGCTTGTTGACGGCGGCGTGGTCCGTGCCCGGGTAGACGCGGGTCGCTTCCTTGTACTCAACGGTTGCCATGACCGTACATTCCTTTCCACGGGCAGGTACGTGCCCGACGATCCGAGTGGAAGTTCAGACGGGGCAGGACCATTCCTGCACGACCGTCTGGCGCTGCACTGCAAAACCGTGCAGCTGGTCCCAGTGTAGTCGGTGACACCGGGCAACGCGGCCGATCTCGTTGTCAGGTGCGCGTCAGCACTCGACGATGTTGACGGCCAGACCTCCGCGGGCGGTCTCCTTGTACTTGTCCTTCATGTCCCGGCCAGTCTCCACCATCGTCCTCATCACCTGATCGAGGCTGACGATCTGCTGTCCGTCGCCGGTCATGGCCAACCGGGCCGCTGTCACTGCCTTGATGGCTCCGACGGCATTGCGCTCGATGCACGGGATCTGCACCAGACCTCCCACCGGATCGCAGGTGAGGCCCAGGTGGTGCTCGAGGCCGATCTCGGCGGCATTGCACACCTGTGCCGGGTTGCCGCCCATCACCTGTGCCAGGCCGGCGGCAGCCATCGAGCAGGCCACGCCCACCTCTCCCTGGCAGCCGACCTCGGCGCCGGAGATCGACGCGGACTGTTGGTAGATGGCCCCGATTGCCCCGGCGACGAGCAGGAAATCGATGATGGCGGTGTCATCGCCCTGATCGACCCCTGGGGTGCCCGAGTCGGTGTCGCTGTGTGGGTTGAGGAACTTGAGGACGAATTCCAGCGCCGACGGTACGATCCCGGCGGCTCCGTTGGTGGGCGCGGTGACCAGACGCCCCCCGGCGGCGTTCTCCTCGTTGACGGCCAGGGCCCACACCGTCAACCAGTCCATCGAGTCGAACGGGTCCTGACGGGTTCCGATGCGCTTCTCACGGGCGACGAGGTCGCTGTAGGCGCGTTTGGCACGCCGGCGCACGTGCAGCCCGCCAGGCAGCACACCGGAGTGCGAGCAGCCGGCCTCGATGCAGGAGTGCATGACGTCGTGGATGTGCAGCAGCTCCTGGGCGACGTCCATCTGCGGGTTGAGTGCCTGCTCATTGGCCATGGTGATCTCGGGGATCGTCATGCGATTGTCCGAGCACTGCTGCAACAGCTCGGCGCCGGTGCGGAACGGGTGGGGCACCGCACGGGAGTCCGCGACGATCGCGGGGTGATTGTCCTCACCGTGCTCGACGACGAACCCGCCACCGATCGAGTAGAAGGTGCGTTCGCACAGCACCTCGTCACCGATCCAGGCGGTGAAGGTCATGCCGTTGGGGTGGAAGGGCAACGACTTGGTGCGGTACAGGACGAGGTCCGACTCGTCGAAGAAGTCGATCTCGTGGTTCACCTCGTGGGCGGCGTTGAGGACGATCCGCTTGGTGGAGCGAATCTCGGCGTCGCGGAGCGGGGTGCGGTCGGTGTCGACGGTGGCGGGTTCCTCGCCCTCCAGCCCGAGCAGGACGGCAGACTCCGACCCGTGCCCGTGTCCGGTGGCTCCCAACGAGCCGAACAATTCGGCACGTACCCTGCTCACCTGGTCGAATCGGGGATCGGTCGCCAGGTCGGTCACGAACACGTTGGCGGCCCTCATTGGCCCCACCGTGTGCGAGCTCGACGGTCCGATCCCAATCTTGAAGATGTCGAAGACGCTCACTGCCACGTCACCAGTCTGCCTCATCTCGGCATGTCGTGGGCGACTATGCGCCGTTGTGTCCGGCAACGGTCACCTGGCTCGCGTCGGACAGCGTGTTCCGGGGCCTGCCGAATCGGTGCGGTCGTGGGCAGAAAGATCGTGGAGAGACCGGGAGATGCTGGTGAGACTCGATGTCGACCAGTCGCTCCAGGACAGGTCATGGGGAGACGGGGGAGATGTCGCCGCGAGGCAGTGGAGCTGCGCGGTGGTGTGGGGCCTTTTTCGGAGGTTCACCCACTCTGGCGTCTGGTGCCGCTTGGGGCAAGGGGTTGGGGTGGCGTGGCCGGTCCGACGTACAATGTCGACCATGACGACGTTCGTTGCTCGCAACATTCGTGACGACCTTTCCGGGCCTGCCCCGGAGCCGGGATACCGAGTGCTCGTCGATCGCCTCTGGCCGCGTGGGGTGCGCAAGGCGGATGCCGCACTTGACGAGACGGCCAAGGAACTCACCCCGAGCACCGAGCTGCGCCAGGCGTTCCATCACGGGGAGTTGGACTTCGACACCTTCGCCGCGCGGTACCGTGCCGAACTCGACGACTCCGACGAACCGTCCGCCTTCGTCGACCGGGTCAAGGACGAGGACGTCGTCGTCCTGCTGTACGGAGCCGCTGATCGGGAACACAACCATGCCCTGGTGCTGCGCGACCACCTGGCCGAACTTTCCGACTGAGCCCGCAGCCGCGGTTTTCCTCGTGCGATGTCGATGTGCTGACGACTCCGATTTACTGCGACGGGGCATGTGTTGGGTACCCTGAGCCTCATGGAGAATGCCCCGGAGCCGTCATCCTCCTCGCCCGGTGACATCCGCGAGGACAGGGACGACACGTGCACCGATGATCCGCGTGACGACCTGACGTGCACCGATGCGACCTCTGCAGATGATCTGCATGGCAGGGCCGATGACGATCCGGGCGACGAGAGCCCCTGGTGGGACGACCCCGGAATGCCGTGGAAGCACAAGCCGGGCAAGTCCGACTACTGGTGCATGGGCTGGATCGGATTCCTGGGGCTGTTCTCCTTGGCCATGCTCCCCCTGCGTGGCTGGCTGCTCGGCCTGAGCCCCCAGGTGCTGCTCGGAGTCACCGGGTCGCGTACCGGAGCCGCTGCGACCGGCGCCCTCGTGTCGGTGGGGAAGGCCAGACACTGGTACTGGTGGATGCTGCTCGGCTCGCTCATGTCCATCAAGCTCGACTGGGTGTACTGGTGGGCCGGCAAGCTGTGGGGACGCGGCATGATCGAGGTCTGGGCCGGTGCCTCGGAACGATCGGCGAAGAACTACGAGCGCATGGAACGGTGGGCCATCAAACTCGGGTGGCTCGGCATCCTCGTGGCCTACCTTCCCATCCCCCTGCCACTCATGCCCGTGATCTTCGTCCTTGCCGGGGCGTCGGGAATGTCGATCCTGAGATTCGTCATCCTCGACTTCGTGGCCGCCACGGTGTGGAACGGTGGATTCATCCTGGCTGGCTACGCCATCGGCGACCCGGCAGTGGACGTGCTCAACGGCTATGCCAAGATCGCCAACTGGGTGGCCCTTGGCTTGGTTGCCGTCGTCGTGGTCATCATCATGAGACGCTCCGCCAAGAACGCCAAGGGCGGAGCCAGTCGGAAGGCTGGAACCGGGCACACGGCTGACGACCCCGGGTCCGGGCGATCCGACGCGGTGCAGGCTGGCGGCAGCGCCCGCGCGGCAGAAGCCTCCGGAGTCGGGGACTCCCAGGATAGTGTCATGTCCCGAGCTCCTCGCCGGGCGCAGAACCCGGACTGAGAGTCACTCCACCTCGTCGAGCGCCGCACGATAGCCTCGTGCGGCGTCGTCATTGAACGCCACGAGCAGCACCCGCGCCACGACGTCGGCGGCGAACGTGCCGCACGCCCGAACCGCGATCCGAGTGGCGACGTCCATCGGGCAGCCGTACGCCCCTGCCGAGATCGTCGGGAAGGCCACGCTGTGAGCTCCCAGGTTCTCGGCCAGGGTGAGGCTCCTCGTGTAGCACGAGGCCAGCAGCTGCTCATCATGCACCGTTCCACTCCAGATCGGCCCGACGGTGTGTATCACCCAGCGGCACGGCAGGTCTCCGGCGTCGGTGGCGACGGCGTCGCCGGTGGGCAACCCATCTGGTAGCTGGGTCGTGCGCAGTTCCCGGCACTGTGCGGCCAGGCTCGGCCCGGCAGCACGGTGAATCGCGCCGTCCACCCCGCCACCGCCTGCCAGGGCGCGATTCGCGGCATTGACGACGGCGTCCACCGCCAGGGTGGTGATGTCGGCTCCGACGATGTCCAGCTGTGCGGCGCTCATGGTCGATCCCTTCCCATGACAATTGTCATGCCCAAGTCCTGACGTGTGACCATGGTGTCACGGCGCGGATCCGACGACCATTGACATCATGAAGTCAGCCACGCCACGTCCTGGGCACACGGACAACGCGATCGAGGTCAATGACCTCGTCAAATCCTTTCGACGTCCGGGCCATTCACCGCTCCGAGCCGTCGACCACGTCTGCCTGACCATTCCAACCGGCAGCATCGTCGCAGTGCTGGGCCCCAACGGGGCCGGCAAGAGCACCACCATCGACATGATCCTGGGAATGATCGCACCGACCCACGGCACGGTGTCGGTCCTCGGCCACGCTCCGCAGGACGCGGCACGCAGTGGCCGTGTCGGTGTCGTCTTCCAGGGTGGCGGTCTCCTGCCCGACTTCACGGTGCGCGAGACCCTCGAGGTCATTGCCGCCGCACACGGCGCGAGTGATCACGTGGCGCAGATGATCGAGGAATGGAATCTAGCCGACATCGCGGGAACCAAGGTCAAGAAGTGCTCCGGTGGCCAGCAGCAGCGGCTGCGCTTCGCCATGGCTCTGGTCAGCCAGCCAGAGCTCGTCATCCTCGACGAGCCGACGACCGGTCTGGACGTCGAGGCGCGACGGCACTTCTGGCAGAAGATGCGCGAACAGGCCAAGCAGGGCCGCACCATCGTCTTCGCCACCCACTACCTGCGCGAGGCCGACGTCTTCGCCGAGCGAGTCGTGCTCATGGCCCACGGACGCATCGTCGCCGATGGCCCCGTCGACGAGATCCGAGGCTTGGTGGCCGGGTCGCGTGTCGAGTTCACGACCGATGAGGCGGCAGACCTTGCTGAGCGAGTGCGGTCCTTCCCCGGTACCAGTGAGGTGAACCAGGAGGGCAGCCGTCTGGAGGTACGCACCAGCAATTCCGACGAGCTCGCCCGTTTCCTGCTCGACGACACGACGGCACACGACCTGCGCATCAGCACGAACAGCCTGGAGGACGTGTTCGTGCAACTCACCAGCGATGAGGAGCAATCATGAAGACCTACATTCGTCTCGACCTGCGCCGTATGCTGCGCGACCCCGGCACGGTGATCTTTGCCATCATCATGCCCCTGGGCATGTACCTCCTCTTCGGACCGCTGCAGGACTACTCGTCCGAGGAGGTCGCACACGGGAACGTGGGTGCACTCATCATGGCGTCGATGGGATGTTACGGCGCGCTGCTGGCCGTCACCGCACTTGCCGCCGAGTCGGCCCACGAACAGGGCCGTGGCTGGAACCGGCAACTCGCCATGACACCGATGACCCCGGGGCGGTACATCGCCGCCAAGACGATTGCGATCCAGCTGGTGGCCATAGCCCCGATCGCCCTGGTCTTCATCGCGGGGGCCCTCACCGGGGCTCGGATCGACGGCTGGGGATGGCTCACCTCACCCCTGCTGTGCTGGATCTGCACCCTGCCGTTCAGCATGCTCGGTCTGGCCGTCGGCATGGCGATGCGCAGCGACTCCGCGTCCAATGTGGCGTCGTTCATCGTCGTTGCCGCAGCGTTCGTCGGCAATGCCTTCTCGCCGTTGAGTGGTGGCCTGTTGAAATTCGCCCACTGGACCCCGCTGTACGGCCCCAATCTGCTGGCACGCTGGCCGGTGGAGGGCGGATGGATCGCCGATGGTGACAAGATCGTCCACGACTCCGTTTGGTGGGGAATCGGCGGTGTGCTGGGATGGGCCGTCGTCTTCATGGCCCTGGCCTTCCTGGCCAGCAGGCGTCATCAGGACCGCTGAGCGTGACCCCTTGCCCTGACCGGCGACCAAGCTGCTGTGGAGGTCGCCGGTCTCGGAGCACCTGCTCCCGGTGTGTCGTGGCGCAGGGCCCCGCTTGGCCGCGTGCCCTGCCGTCCATCATGCTGAGATGGTCCACGGTGCACACCCATGAGAGGAAAGCATGAAGCTGGTCTCGACGCAGCAGGTTCCCCTGCCGATGGCTCGGGAGCGCCGACAGTCGGTGCTCTACGCGGCAGTCTGGATGGTCTTCGAGATCCTGGCGGTCGCTGGTCTGCTCGAGCCGCCAGCGGTACCGACGTGGCAGCTGGCGCTGGGGCTGTCGTGCGTCGCCGCGTTCTCCGTGACGTATCTGTGGATGTTCTACGTCAATCCGGACGGTGCGGAGTTGTGGGCGTCACGGCGGTTCGTGCGGCGTGGGGCGATCGGAGGATTCGGGCTGTTGTGGGTCCTCGTGGTGGCGCTGGGACTGGTTCGAGTGGGAGCCGCCGTCGCGCTCTTCCCATTCATCATCGCCTACGCGGCGTACACACTGCCGTACGTCGTCACGGCGCTCAACTGGGCCACGGGAGTGATTGCCGGACTGGGCATCTGGTGGACGGGCACCTTGCCGAGCGGGTGGCTGTTCAGCGTCGCGGTCTCCGCGGCCATCGTCACCGTCACCGGACTGCTCAGTCGATATCGCAGGCATGTGCAGGACCAGCTGCGCGCCGACAAGGAGATGGTCGTCCGGCTCACCGAACGGGAACGAATCGCCTCGGACATGCACGATCTGCTCGGCCAGACCCTCACCGTGACGGCGATGAAGGCGGAGCTGGTGCAACGACTGATACACACCTCACCCGACAAGGCCGTGACCGAGGCCCAGGAGGTGCAGCACCTGGCGCGCACTGCCCTGCACCAGGTGCGCGAGCTGGTGAGTCAACTGCATGAGGTGTCCCTGGACACCCAGCTGGTGGTGGCGCGTAGCGCGCTGCAGGCAGCCGGGATCGAGCCGAAGGTGGAGGACCACCGCAGTGCGGCTGCCCAGGACACCTCCCAGGATGACACCTTCGACTCGGTACGGGGGTGGGTGCTGCGGGAGGCGGTGACCAACGTCGTGCGACATTCCGGGGCCGCGCAGTGCCGGATGTGGATCGGCGACGAGAAGCTGTGCATATGCGACGACGGATCGGGCCTCGGTGACGCCGTCTGGGGCAATGGTCTGACGGGGATGCGTCGTCGCGTCGATGCCGCTGGGGGAGAGCTCACCGTGGGCCCTGGCCCGGACGGCCACGGAACCTGCGTCGGCGTGATCGGCTGAGCGCTGGGCACGGTAGCCCCTGCTGGGATGAGTCTCGGTGCCGGTGCCCCCGAGGTTCTCGGGTCGGCAGCGGAGGACATGGCAAGCTTGTCGACGTGATCAGGATTGCCGTGGCCGATGACCAGACGTTGGTGCGTGGAGCGCTGGCGGCACTTCTCGACATGGAGGACGACCTGCAGGTCGTCGGTAGTTGTGGTCGGGGTGACGAGGTCGTCGACATGGTGCAACGCACCAACCCCGATGTCTGCCTGCTCGACATCGAGATGCCCGGGATGGATGGCATCACCGTTGCCGAACACCTGGCGAGCACCGCCCCGACCTGTCGGGTGCTCATCGTCACCACCTTCGGACGACCCGGCTACCTACGACGCGCCATGGATGCTGGCGTGAGCGGATTCGTCGTCAAGGACACCCCGGCCGAGCAGCTCGCCAAGATGGTGCGCACGGTGCACGCCGGGCAACGCGTCATCGACCCCGATCTTGCCGCAGAGTCCCTCATGCAAGGCCACAACCCGCTCAGTGAGCGGGAGCAACAGGTGCTGCGGCTGGTCGAGGGCGGGGCATCGATGACGGCCATAGCCTCCGAGCTCTTCCTGTCGGTGGGCACGGTACGCAACCACGTCTCCTCGGCGATCCACAAGACGGGGGCCGCCAATCGCACCGAGGCGGCGGTGACGGCGCGGGGGCGCGGCTGGCTGTGAGGTGACGGTGTCCGAGGACCAGGTGGCATCTGCAGGGCTGCCGACGTCCAGAACGACGTTCCCACTTGTCGAACCGCAGTGACACGTACTGTTCATCTGCACGTCACCGAGTATGTGCCACCGCTTCTCCCGCGTCTCCTAGATTCGTGACCAGCCCGAGGTTCGTGGACCATCAGCTGCACAGGAGCATCCTCGGGGCCGTCGCAGCGGAGAGGCAGAGCGCGTGTCCAAGCCCGACACTGACGAAACGACCGACAAGACCCAGCAGAACCCCACCAAGCCGTCCCATCGGCGCCGCAACATCACCATCGGTGTCTCGGCTGCGCTCGTCCTCGCGTTGGGGACGACGGCAGCCATCGGTGCCGCCAATGGCACCTTCTGGGGCAAGCGCCACGTGGGCAGCGAGTACGAGGACGGCCTGCAGGTCTCCGACAACCAGGTGATCAAGCCGATCGGTGAGCGTCTGGTCACCAAGCACGGCAAGTTCATGGGGTCAGCGATCAGCCCGGACGGCAAGGTCCTGGCAGCGACCTCTGCCGATGGCAACCAGATCCTCCAGGTGTTCTCCCTGACCACCCACAAGCTCGTCTCCACCGTGGGCAAGATCGGCAAGGTCAAGGTGAAGGACGCCAGCGTCGGTCAGGGCGATCCCGCGTTCTCGCCCGACGGTCGGACGGTGGCCCTCGGGCAGAACACCGGCGTACGTCTGGTCACCCTAAGCAAGAGGGGCAAGGCCACCGGTACCGACTTCATCACCCTCGCGAACCAGGGTGAGAAGAAACCGTTGCCCGGCAAACCAGCCTTCTCCGCCGACGGCAAGACCCTCTACGTCCCGGTCAACGGGCAGAACAGCGTTGCCGCGATCGACCTCGGTACCAAGAAGGTGACCCACACCTGGCAGGTCGGTATCGCCCCGCGCGGAGTGCAGCTGGTCGGCAACAAGCTCTACGTGAGCAACGAGGGTGGACGCCAGGCCAACGGCACCGACAACACGATGAATTCCTACGGCACCGACGTGCCGGCCGACCCGTACCTGGGTACCTCCACCAACGGAACCCTGTCGACCATCGACGTCACCAAGCCCGATGCCAAGGTCGGCAGCATCCGGGTGGGCCTGCACCCCACCGCCATGCACTCGGTCGGCCACGCCCTGCTGGTGGCCAACACCGGCTCCGACACCGTCTCAGTGGTCGACACCCGCTCCGACAAGGTCGTCCAGACGATCGCCACCCAGCCCTACTCAGGTGCCAAGGTGGGCTACGAGCCGACCGGTGTCACCACCACCAAGGACGGCCACATCCTCGTCAGTCTGGGGCGCGCCAACGCGTTGGCCACCTTCACCTGGGATGAGAAGGACCCTCAGGAACCGGTGAAGTACATCGGTCTGCTGCCCACCGACTACTTCCCCGGCGAGGTGGGGATGGCCGGCGACGAGGTCGTCGTCACCAATGGGCGCGGCATCGATGCCCGCGGCTTCAAGCAGTTCTTCCCAGAAGGACGGCATACCAAACCCGTCATTGGTCACGGAACCCATTCCACGACGGGCTCCCTCACCTGGTTCCGTATGCCGGCCGACAGCGAGATCGGCAAGAAGTGGACCAGCACCGTCTTCCACCAGAACGCCTGGACCAACGACAACACCGCGAAGTCCAAGGACTCCAAGGCCAAGCCCGTGCCGGTGCCTGCCCGGGTCGGTGACCTGTCGACGATCAAGCACGTCTTCCTCATCGTCAAGGAGAATCGCACCTACGACCAGATGTACGGTGACGACTCCCGCGGCGACGGCGATCCCAAGCTCGCCCAGTTCGGTGGTGCCGTGAGTCCCAACCAGCACCTCATCAACAAGCAGTTCGGGCTCTACGACAACGTCTACGACATCGGCACCAACTCTGCCGAGGGACACAACTGGCTCATGCAGGGCGACGATCCGGAATACACCGAGACGAACTCCGGTGCCTACCAGCGTTCCTACGAGACTGAGGACGACGTGCTGGGCCACCAGCGTTCCGGGTTCCTGTGGACGTCGGTGCAGTCGGCCGGCAACACTGTGAAGAATTTTGGGGAGTTCACTTTGGATATGGACAAACCCAAGGAGGCCAAATGGCAAGATTACTATTGTGCAGCGAAGTCGGTAGCGAGTGGAAGTGATCCGGCTCGGCTGACGACGCCTGAGCTCAAGATCTCCAATCATTCCAAGATTCCGTCCTTGGACAAGGTGACTTCGCATACGTTTCCGGAGTTTGACACCAATATTCCCGACATTTACCGCGTCCAGTTGTGGAAGCAGGACTTCGAGAAGAACGGTCCGGCCAACCTCAACATGATGTGGCTGTCGAGTGACCACACCGGTGGCACTCCCAACGCTCGCGCCCAGGTGGCCGACTCCGACCTGTCCACTGGCCAGATCGTCGACACCATCTCCCACTCCAAGTACTGGAAGGACTCGGTGATCTTCGTCGTCGAGGACGACTCCCAGGATGGCGCCGACCACATCGACGGGCATCGCTCGGCCACCCAGGTGATCAGCCCGTGGGCGATCCACGGCACGGTGAACAGCACCTACTACTCGCAGATCAACGTGGTGCGCACCATCCAGCAGATCCTCGGTGCCGAACCGCTGAACCAGAAACTGGCCGCCGCCACCCCGATGTACGACGCCTTCGTCAAGGATCCCGACTACACGCCGTTCACGGCCGTGCCCAACGAGATCCCGCTCACCGAGAACGTCAAGCCCACCCCGGCCTGCGGGCCTGACAAGGCCAAGGGCGACGGGGCTGCCACGACGGTGCCTGCCAACATGAAGCCCATCGCCAAGAAGTGGGAGGACTGGCGCATCCATCAGCCATTCATCACTGAAAATGAGGAGGACTCCGTCGATCCGGTGCTCATGAACCGGTTCACCTGGTACAACGCCCACTTCTTCCGCACCCCCTACCCGGGTGACTCCACGATCTACACCCCTGACCAGGTGCCCGGTGCCGGCAAGGACGTCAAGGACGAGGACGACATCGACGTCATGCTCGGCAAGGATGATGACGATGACGACGAGAAGGAGGAGAAGGCCGAGGCCGGCAAGGCCGACAGCCATGATCACCACGACGCCGACGACGATGACGAGAAGGAGGAGAAGGGGGAGCGCTGAGTAGGCGTGAGCCGAACCCTCGTCAATTCGTGCCCGGGGCCGTTGGTCCCGGGCACGAGTGCGTGTGACGGAGTGTGCATGGGGTTGGTCGGACGTGCAGCGCGGCAGGTGGGAGCCGTCTCATCGACTCGACACGACTTGACCCGACACGGCGTGCACCGGCCTCGGCACGGCTTGACTCGGCACGGGTCTCATCGCCTCGTTAGGTGTGCGTGTCAGACGCTGACCGCCGACGCTGGGGTTCGAGACCACCGACGCGGGGAGTCCTGGTCACCGAAGCTGAGAGCCCAAGGTCACAGCCCATCGTCACCACTGCCTTGTGGGTACCTGCTTCGTTGAGTACTTGTCGGGAACTGCCGAACGAGTGGCCGGGGCGCACCCCGGTCACGGGATATCCGGGCGGTCGCGCCATCACGTTCAGGCTGCGACCGTCAAGAGGCTCAACGACGGGTGGAGTGAATCATGGCCGTTCCCACCAGCATGGCGATGAATCCCACGATCACGGCGCACAGACCAAAGACATTGATCGTCGTCGGATCGGTGAAGGCCAGGAACGAGACGATTCCACCAGCGAGAACCACGCAGCCAATGCCGTGAACCATCCGCGAGGCGCGCGATCCGGGACCGCGGACTGAAGCGATGAGGCCAAGGATGCAGGCAACCGCTGCCACGACTGCGAAAATGGTGGTGTGGAGCACCGATCCGCCCGGTGCCGTCGCGAAGCTCTTCCCGGTGGCCGCCATGATGATGACGAGGACGAGGAGCAACACCACCAATCCCGAGGACAACGCTGAGTAGTTACCGGTTGGTCGGTCGGAATTCATCATGGCTACAGCATATATATGCTTGGCTGTGTCATTCGGCGTCGTACTCACCGTCACGCAGTGCGGCAAGATCCACCTCGCGCTCCATGACGGCCCCGTTGCCGATGGTGAGGTCCCAGTCGAGATGACGGTGGCTGCGCCCGTCCAGGACGCCGAGGATGACGCGCATCGTGTCGCCGTGGGTGACGAGGACGATCTCGTCGTCGGCAGGGGAATCAATGGTGAGGAAACTGCGTGTCCGTGCCATGACGTCGGCCAGAGACTCCCCGCCGCCCCAGCGCACGTCGGCGACGTCGATCCCGGGTGGGGCAGGCTCGGGGGTGAGCTCCTCGGGCAACTTGCCCTCCATGCGCCCCAGCGCCTGCTCGCGCAGTCGTGCGTCGGTTGTCACGGCCACCCCGAGGGCACGCGCGATGGGTTCGGCGGTCTGCACGGCACGCAGCTGGTCCGACGAGATCACGGCAGTACCCGGTGCGACGAGTTCGACCACCCTGCGGGCCGCCTGCTCGGCCTGGGCACGTCCCAGATCGGTGAGGGGCACGTGCATGGTCTGACCCTGCAGCCGATGCTCCAGGTTCCAGGTCGACTGGCCGTGGCGGACGAGGACGATGTGTGTCACGCACCGAGCGTAGCCCCTGCGGGCAGGGGAGCGAATGTGACCGGAACCCGGCGGTGCGCACCAAGTAGGCTGGCCACATGTCGTTGAAACCGCATCGTCGCACCGCCCTGGGGCTGGTGGGCAGGGCTGCCGGAATCGCTGCGGGGGTCGCCGCCGACCGCATCGTCGGCGATCCCGAGCGTCATCACCCGGTGGCTGCCTACGGAAATGCCGTCTCCCGTGCCGAACGCCGGTGGTACGCCGACTCGGTGCCCCGCGGGGCCGTCTTCACCGTTGGTGCTCTCACCCCGTTGGCCGTCGCCGGCCTGGTCGTCGACGTCGCGACCCGACGTCACCCGGGGTGGCGAGCGCTCACCACCGCCGTGACCACCTGGGCCGTCGTGGGGGCACAGTCCCTCTCCCATGAGGGACGAGTCATGGCCGACGTGCTGGCCTCCGGCGACCTCGACGCGGCACGGCACCGTCTGCCCCATCTGTGCGGCCGAGACCCCGAGGCCCTCGATGCCCCCCAGATCGCCCGCGGCACGGTGGAGTCCATGGCCGAGAACACGTCCGACGCCGCCGTCGCCTCGATCCTCTGGTGCGCGGTGGGCGGACTGCCCGCCATGCTCGTGCACCGCGGCTCCAACACCCTGGACGCCATGATCGGCCACCACAACGACCGTTACGAGAACTTCGGCAAGGTCGCAGCCAAGCTCGACGATGCGCTCAACTGGTTACCGGCTCGCCTCACCGGGGCGCTGGCCGCCCTCTGCGCCCCCGAGGTGGGTGGCAACCGCAGCCACACCTGGGCGACGGTGCGCGCCGAGCACGACCACCATCCCAGCCCCAACGGTGGCTGGTGCGAGGCGGCCTGGGCCGCCGCCCTGGCCGTGCAGCTGGGCGGGCGAAACGTCTACTACGGCAACCGGGTCGAGTTCCGACCACTGCTGGGATCCGGGCCGTTGCCCGACGCCGAGGCGGTGCATGACGCCGCCCGTCTGGTGAACCTGGTGACCGGGACGGCCACCCTCACCGTCGTGGGCGGGTTGGCGAGCCTGGCCCATGTGCTGTTCCACGGTGGCGTCGTCCCACGGTCCGTCGCGTCACGACCAGCACACCGAACTGCACGCTCATACCGCAGGATCACTGCACGGGCACCCCGCAGGAGCGTTCCACGATCGACCCATCGAGCAGGCAGGAGACAGCCATGACCGGAATCCTCGTCGCCGGAACCTCCTCGGACGCCGGCAAGTCACTCGTCGTCACCGCCCTGTGCCGCGCGGCGGTGCGTCAGGGGATCGACGTCGTGCCGTTCAAGGCGCAGAACATGAGCAACAACTCCATGGTGTGCGCCGACGGCTCGGAGATCGGTCGGGCACAGTACCTGCAGGCCGCCGCTGCCCGGGTGCAGCCCAGCTCGGCGATGAACCCGGTGCTGCTCAAACCCGGCACCGACCGGCGCTCGTTCATCGTGCTGCGTGGCCAACCCGGCGGAGTGCTGGAGGCCGGCCAGTACACCACCGGGCGGCAGGCCCTTGCCGAGGCGGCCTGGGCGGCCTACGACGAGCTCGCCGCGGCACACGATCTCGTCATCTGTGAAGGTGCCGGGTCGCCTGCCGAGATCAACCTGCGCTCCGGGGACTACACGAACATGGGTCTGGCCAGGCAGAAGAACCTTCCGGTGGTGCTCGTGGGAGACATCGACCGTGGCGGGGTGCTCGCCTCGATCTACGGCACCTGGGGGCTGCTCGACGACGCCGACCGTGCCCTGCTGGCCGGCTACCTCATCAACAAGTTCCGTGGTGACGACTCGGTCCTCGCCCCCGGGTTGGCCGAGATCACCCGGCGCACCGGGCTCCCCAGTTTCGGAGTGCTGCCGTGGGTGCCCGGGGTGTGGTTGGACGGCGAGGACGCCTTGGAGGTCGGACGCTGGCGTCACGAGGGCGACGCCGTCGATCCGACAGCCCTGCGGGTGGCCGTCGTGCGCTTCCCGCGAATCTCCAATGCCACCGACGTCGACGCCCTGGCCGGTGAGGCCGGTGTGGACGTGCAGGTGACGACCAACCCGGCCACCTGCGCCGCCGCCGACATCGTCGTCCTGCCCGGATCGCGCTCGACGATCGACGACCTGGCCTGGTTGCGCAGCACCGGTATTGCCGAGGTGGTGGCCGAACGCGCCGCGCAGGGTCGCACCGTCGTCGGCATCTGCGGGGGCTACCAGATGCTTGCGCGCACCATCGACGACCCACAGGGGCAGGAGGTTGCCGGGGGAGCGCAGGTGCCGGGGCTCGGCCTGCTGCCGGTGGATGTCGACTTCGCCGCCGAGAAGACGTTGACCCTCTCGCACGGCACGTGGCAGGGCATCGAGGTCGGGGGGTACGAGATCCATCATGGCACCACCACTGCCGACACCGACGCCGAGCCGTTCCTCGACGGGGTCCACGTCGGATCGGTGTGGGGGACGATGTGGCACGGCGCCTTCGAACACGACGAGTTCCGACGCACCTGGTTGGGCCAGGCCGCCCAGGTGGCCGGTTCGTCCTGGCGCCCGCACACCGACGAACTGGGCTACCAGGCCCGTCGGGAGACCATGATCGACACCTTGGCCGATGCCCTCGTCGAGCACGTCGACGTGGACACCCTGCTCACGCTGGGACGCTGAATCCGGGTGGCCCCACCCGCTATGCTCGGTACGAGCGGTCGAAGTGGGAGGAAGTCGGTGTGAGTCCGGCGCGGTCCCGCCACTGTGAACCGGCACATTGTCGATCTGCCCCGTAGATCGACACACTGAACGGTGCAGCCAGATACTCCGTCGATCGCAGCGCACATCATCGGGCGAGGAAACCTGAGGAGGCCATTGTGAACTCTGCCCCATCGAACCCACCCCGCACCCTGTACGGTGTCGGGGTCGGCCCCGGAGACCCAGAACTGGTCACATTGCGGGCCCAACGCATTCTGCAGGAGGCGGACGTCGTCCTCGTACCGTCCACCGAGGCGTCCGCCGGAGGTATGGGGCGAGCCGAGGAGATCATCCGCGCGGCCTGCCCGCACATGACGGGACGCATCCAGCCGGTGCCGTTCTCCATGGCCCAACGTCGTGGCCTGGGCACCAAGCGGATCGAGTCGTGGCGAGCCTCGGCCGATTTCGCCGTGGATGCCTTCAACGACGGGGCACACAGTGTGGCCCTGGCCACCGTTGGCGACCCAGCCGTCTACTCGACGTTCACCTATCTGCGTGCCAACGTCGAGGAACGACTGCCCGATGTCGTCATCGCCCTCGTGCCCGGAATCACCGCCATGCAGGCCATCGCCGCCGCCGCCGGCACCCCACTGGTCGAGGGACGCGAGATCCTCGCCCTGGTGCCGGCCACCGTCGGCTCGGAGAAACTCGGTGAGGTGCTCGACGTCGTCGACTCCGTCACCGTCTACAAGGGTGGGCGCAAGATGCCCGAGGTGCTCGAGCAGATCCGCGAGCGGGGCCGTGACGCCATCATCGGCACCGACGTCTCCCTGCCGACCCAGCACCTGCTCGGTCTGGCCCAGGTGGAGGCCGACGAATCGGCCCCCTACTTCTCGACCGTCCTGTCCGTGCCCGAACGCCCCGTCACCGGAGGAAAACTGTGAGCCCCACACCCACGCCGTCCACCCCCGAGCCCCCAGATGACCTCACGTCACCAGACGACGCTGCGGCCTCGACCGGCGTCCCGTCGACGACCGAGGCCAGCTCGCGCTCGACGACCCCGCAGGCGGCCCGTCCCACCCAGCACGCCTCGGAGCAGGCCCTGGAGGATCTGGACCACTCGCTCATCGACCCTGCCCCGATCCCGGCCACCAGCTTCGCCGAGGGGCAGGGCAGGGTCGTCTTCGTCGGTGCCGGACCAGGTGCTCCGGACTTGGTGAGCGTGCGCGGTGCCCGCGTCATCGAGACCGCCGATATCATCATCTGGGCCTCCAGCCTGGTGCATCCCGACATGGTCGCCCGGCACAAACCCGACGCCGAACTCATCGACTCCGCCGCCATCCCGCTGGAGGACCTCGAACCCCTCTACACCCGAGCTCGTGACGAAGGTCTGTTGGTGGCCCGGGTGCACACCGGGGATCCCTCCATCTACGGAGCCACTGCCGAGCAGCGTGACCTGTGCCGCCGCATCGGCATCGGCTTCGAGACGATCCCCGGCATCTCCGCCTTCTCGGCTGCCGCGGCCCGGATGGACGTCGAGATCACCGTGCCGGAGGTCTCCCAGTCGCTCATCCTCACCCGACTGGAGGGTGGACGCACCCCCATGCCCGACGGTGAGACCGTCGCCTCCTTCGCCGCCCACGGGGCCACCATGGCCGTCTACCTGTCGGCGGCCCGCAACAAGGCCCTGCAGCAGGCTCTGCTGGAGGGCGGATACGCCCCCGAGACCCCTTGCATCATTGGGTACGCGGTCACCTGGCCCGAGGAGATGATGTTCCGCTGCGACCTGGCCCACCTGTCGGAGACGATGCGCAACCACAAGCTGTGGAAGCATGCCGTCGTCCTCGTCGGACCCGCCCTGGCCGACGGCCCGATCGAGACCCGCAGCCACCTCTACCACCCCGGCTTCCGCCACGAGTACCGCGCAGCCGACGCCGACGCCCACGCCGACCTCACGACCCACGGCACCCGGGGCGTCTACGACCAGAGCACCACCCCCGACCCGAAGGACAACTCATGATTCGCGTCCACGGATACCTCGGCACCATCACCGACGCCATGCGTGACGACGTCGCCCACGCCGACCTCGTCGTCGGTGGGCAGCGTCACCTCGACGCCCTTGACGTCCCCGACGACAAACGCCAGAAACTCGGCCTCATCGGTCCTGCCGTCGAGCGCATCCAGTCTCTGCCGGACGACGCCCGGGTGGTCGTCATCGCCTCGGGAGACCCCCTCTTCTTCGGCGTGGTGCGTCGCATCCGCCAGGCAGGCCTGAACGTCGAGGTGGTGACGGCCCCGACATCGCTGCAGGCCGCCTTCGCCGCCGTCGCCCTGCCCTGGGACGACGCCCAGTTCGTCTCCTCGCACTCCAAGAGCGTCGAGACCGCGATCCGGCTCGCCAGGATCCACCCCAAGGTGGGGGTGCTCACCGCTCCGGGGCGTGGCCTCGCCGAGCTGGTCGACGGGCTGGCCGGGCGCGGCAAGACGTTCGTGCTGGCCGAGAGGATCGGCGAGGAGAACCAGCAGGTGCGCGTCCTCGACGAGGATGCCGCCAGGGCCGTGGTGGCCGACGAGGATGTCGCCAGCCCCAACGTCGTCCTGGTGCTCGACCACCACCCGGACTCCCCGCAAGCCGTGGGCGTCAACCCCGAACTCGCCGGAGACGTCAACGTCAACGCCCCCGATGATCCGCAGCCGGGTGCCGACACCAACCCGGACGGCTCGGACCGGGACCCCATCATCGGGCAGGTCATCAACTCCGACGCCGCAGCAGCCCATGCCAAGGCCATCGACCACGCCCTCAAGCGGGAGACCAAGAAGTACGTCGGCCCCTCGCGCACCGGGCTGGCAGCCGCCTGGGGGGAGTGCGACCTCATCGTCTCCCACCTGGCCCTGGGCGCCACGACACGTCTCATCGCCCCGCTGCTGGAGTCCAAGAAGACCGACCCGGGGGTCGTCGTCGTCGACGAGGCCGGACGGTTCGCCATTCCGCTGGTGGGCGGTCACGTCGGTGGGGCCAACGAGCTCTCCCGCACCATCTCGGCAGCCCTGGGTGGTACCGCCGTCGTCTCCACCGCCACCGACTCGCTCGGCGTGCCGGCCCTCGATCAGCTCGGCTGGGCCTACGAGGGTGACGTCGCCGGTGTCACGGGTTCGATCATCGCCGGACGTCCGGTGCAGGTGGTGCGGGAACATCCGTGGCCGCTGCCGCCGCTGCCCAAGAACGTCTGCGAGGAGGCCAGCGACCCGGCTGCCCGGATCATCGTCTCCGACCGCACCGCCGACGCCGCATCCGCAGCCGTCGGTGGCACCGACCTGCCCACCGTCGTCCTGCACCCGCGCTCCCTGGTGGTGGGCATGGGGTGCAACAAGGGCACCGACGTCGACCACCTGCGGACCCTGCTCGACGACACCCTCGCCGAGGCCGGGCTGGCCCCCGGATCGGTGACGATCCTCACCAGCCACGAGGTGAAGGCCGGCGAACTCGGCATGATCAAACTCGCCCACGAACGCGGGTTGGAGTACCTCACCCACTCCGCCGAGGAACTGGCCGCCCAACAGGTGCCGACCCCCTCCGACGTCGTGGCCCGTGAGGTGGGCACCCCGAGCGTCTCGGAGGCCTCGGTGCTGGCCCAGGGGGCCGAGCTCGTCGTCACCAAGCACAAGACCCCCGAGGCGACGATTGCCATCGGACGCGTTCCGGCCCGCGGCCACCTCTCGGTGGTGGGCCTGGGGCCCGGATCCCGAGACCTGCTCACCCCGCGTGCCCTCCAACGCATCCAGGACGCCACCTTCATCGCCGGGTACGCCCCCTACGTCAAGCAGATTCGCGACGTGGTGCGTCCCGGGGCGACGATCCTTGCGACGAAGATGGGCACCGAGGAGGAACGCACCGCCGCCGCCATCGAGGCGGCCCGAGAAGGACGCAACGTCGCCTTCGTGTGTGGCGGTGACCCGGCCATCTACGCCATGGCCTCCCCGACCCTGGAGATGGGCACCGACGGCATCGACGTGGAGATCGTGCCCGGGGTCACCGCGGAACTCGCCATCTCCGGAATCCTGGGAGCCCCGCTGGGCCATGATCACGCGACGATCAGCCTGTCCGACCTGCACACCGACTGGGATCTCATTCTCAAGCGGGTGAGGGCGGCTGCCGAGGGAGACCTCGTCACCACCTTCTACAACCCCCGCTCGCGTACCCGTACCCATCAGTTGCCCGATGCCCTGGCGATCCTGGCGGAGCACCGGCCACCCTCCACCCCGGTGGCGGTCGTCTCCCATGCCGAACGACGCCAGCAACAGATCATCATGTCGACCCTGGCGGAGTTCCAGCCCGAATGGGTCGGTATGACGAGCATGGTGGTCGTCGGGTCGTCGACGTCGAAGTACGTCACCTCCGGGGATAACCGCAAACTCTTCGTCACCCCACGCGACTACCACTGGATGGACGGGGCCATCAGATCCGACAAGCACAAGAACTACTCCCACCGCGACCTGCCCAAGGCCGACGAGACGACCTACAGCGCCACGCCGCCGGCACGGAGCACGCGTGTGGACGCCGCAGCACAGACGACGCCTGACACCGATCGCCCTGCGCACACCACTGGAAATGACACGGACAAGGATGTGTGATCATGACTGACACCAAGATCGCCAGCGGGACCCCGCTGGTCATTGCCGCCCACGGCACCCGCGACGAGTCGGGTGTGGCCGAGTGCCGCGCCCTGGCCGAACGGGTCGCGAACAAGCTTCCCGACGTCCCGGTGGAACTGGGGTTCGTCGAGCTCGCCGAGCCGAAGATTCCCGAGGCGGTGCAGGCCGCCGTCGCCCAGGCGCCGGGCGTCTCCGAGGAGCCGACCGAGGGGGAACAGCCCGTCTCCGCCGTCGTCGTACCGCTGATGTTCAACACCGGCGGCCACGTCCGTGAGGACATTCCCGAGGCCATCGACGAGGGCCGTGGGGGCGCTCGGGTGGCCTATTCCGCGCCGCTGCTGCCCGACGTGCGGATGCGCAAGGCCCTTGACCGGCGTCTGGCCGAGACGTTGGCCGCGGGGGAGGGGCGCGAGCAATGGCGGGCCCGCGACACCGCCGTCGTCCTGGTGGGTCGGGGCGCCCTGGTGGCTGACGCCAATGCCTCGCACTACACCCTCACGCGGATGTTCTGGGAGGAGAACGACCTGGCCCGCGTCGAGCCGGCGTTCATCCAGGTGACCCGCCCCTCGGTTCCCGAGGCACTGACGGCCCTGCACGCCCAGGGTGCCCAGCAGATCGTGGTGCAGGGCAACTTCCTGTTTCCCGGGTTGCTGCACGTGTGGATGACCGAGCAGGTCCAGGCGTGGCAGGCCAGCCATCCCGGCGTCGAGATCCGTGTCGCCCCGGTCATCGGCGACTGTGACGAGGTGGCCGAGGTCGTGGTGGACCGGTACCGCGAGCCCCTTGACGAGGTCGGGCTCGGCGAGGGGGCCCCGGTCTACATGTCCGGGCTGCGGCTGCAGGGCCGCACTGTGCTGGTCGTCGGGGCCGGGCACGTGGCCGAACGTCGCGTCGCCCGTCTGCTGGACGCCGGTGCCGACGTCCACGTCGTCGCCCCGAACTCGGGCATCCAGCTCACCCGGATGGCTCGCAAGGGGCTGGTGAACCTGGAACGACGCGCCTTCCAGAACGATGATCTCGACGGCGTCTGGTTCGTCCAGGCTCTCACCAATGACCCCCAGGTCAACGCCACGGTGGCCGCCGAGGCCGAGAAGCGCGGTATCTTCTGCGTGCGCGGTGACGACGGTCGCAAGGGCAGCGCCTTCACCCCGGCCACCCAGCAGGCCGGCGGTATGACGGTGAGCGTGGTCGGTGACCGCACCCCGCGTCGTTCTGCCAAGATTCGTGACGAGGTGTTGCGAGCCCTGCAGGGCTGATCGGCACTTCGACTCCTCTGCTGAAGAACTGAGATTGTGGGCCCCGCAGCTGTTGATTGCGGGGCCCTACGGGAGTGTCTGGTTGCGGGGCTGATCGGGTGTGGAGCTGGCCGGGTGTGGGCCGGTTGGATCGGTCGTGTTGTTCCCGGGCTGACCGTCTGTCATTCCGTTCCCGGCTGGCCACCGCCTGACCGGAGATGGCCCAGTGATGGGGCAGGCCAGGGTGGGGCATGACAAGGCCCGATACCAAGCCGACTGTGATGCACTGATCGTCGCGATCCACCGATCAACACTGCCTGATCATTCGAGGCTGATCGACACGGGCCTGATCGACACGGGGCCTGCCGAGGCCGGCTCCGATGAATGGCAGCCCCGGCGATGGGATCGCGGCGATGGCAGCCGTGGCCAATCGCGCCTATCATCGTCGGGTGATCTCCCACGACCTGCATGCTCTGGGCTTCGACGCCCCCGATCTCGATTCCCTCGTCAACTCCGCTGCGCAGGCTGGCGCTGTCGGTGTGGAGGACGTCGGTGGTTTCGATCTGTTGGCCGCCTACACCGACCCATCGGGGGCACGTCTCGCCATGCTCAGCCGGGATGGTGAAATGGATACGATGGCCTCCCTCGTTGCCCCAACGACCCACGCCGCCGAGGTGCGGCGCTACCGTCCCACGGTGGCCCTGGTGGAGCTCGTGGAGGGCGGTTCGCCGCTGTCGCAGTTGGCGGTGAGCGGTGCCTCCGACGGAGTGCATGGCAAGCGGGTCGCACGGTTCCTGGCCAATGCCGACGATCCCGTCGAGTACCCACTGTGTGCCGAGCCCGGCGACGACACTTCGGCATTCGTCCAGCATCTGCGCGTCGGGGCCGTCGCCAACGGATTCATCCGGGTCCACGACTCAGAGGAGGCCTATGGCGCCTCCGAAGAGGGCGGTTTCGGTCCCCGCAGTGACATCCAGTTCTCCGCCGGACACCTCATCAGCCCGTGGCTCATGGAGTTGGAGGCGGGTCGGGCGAGCCGCGCCGAGGTGAGTGCGGTCGCAGAAATGACGATGGTCGTCGATCAGTGCGAGAAGCGCACCAACGAACTCACCGGGGAACAGTGGTGGCGATGTATGGGCAAGGTTGGATTCCCCCTCACCCTGGCCCTGCCAGCCGGGCTGCCGACCGATCCACATCCGGGCTCGGTGCTCTCGGGCCAGGTCGTCCCAGTGATCTCGTCGGGCACGTGGGAGGGCGACGCCCTCTGGGGCTGAGACCCCTCGGCAAGGATGTTGGCGCGTGGCGGGTGATGCGGGCAAGAGCGTTGCTGCTGGGCCCTCGTGCAGGGCGTTGAACGGGCTCTGCCGTCGGTGATCCTTCTGGACTGAGCCTGCTTTGTCACCTGATTCGCCCGTGGCTGCCTTGTCATCCCTACGTGTGAGTGGGTACGGCCCGGGGTTTGGTGCTCGACCCCGTGCCGCCATCTCTCGGACTTGGGCCAGCTTGTCTGCCTCCGTGGCAGATGTGTCAGGGATCGTGGTGTCTGCCACCTGGTGTGGCACGAGGTGCCCTGCCGAACCGAAATACCACGAGGCGCGAAGTACTGCTGCGGTCGCGCCCTCCAGGTCCACGTGCCGGAGTGTCTCGCGCAGCTCGACACGTTTGTGGCAGATGTGTCTGAGATCGTGGGGTTTGCCACGTGGTGTGGCACGGGGCGGCTTGTCGAACCGAAATACCACGGAGGTGCGAAGTACCACCCGTCACGAGGGACGTTCCGGTGCCTTGAACGGGTGCGCATCCTCTCGTCGGCGGCGTCCACAGTTTTTGCAGTGGTGGCTTCTTGGGATCGTCCACGTCCCATCGGTGGTGGCCAGCCAGTTGCCGTGCCCGGTGCGGAGTGGTGAATTTTGTCTGCAATGCGGGGCGTGGCCCGTTCGTCTCCGTGGCAGATGTGTTGGGGATCGTGGTGCCTGCCACGTGGCGTGGCACGGGGTGTCTTGTCGAACCGAATTGCCACGGGGGTGCGAGGTACTGCCCCGGCCGCACCCCCAGGTCCACGTGCTGCAGCGTTCCACGTGCCCGACGCGCCTGCGACACGGGGCTGGCGGGCGGCTACGACAAGGGGTTGGCGGAACGGCACGTCGCGAGTTGCGTGCACAGGTGCTAATCTGCGTCGCGTGCATGGTGCGGCCCCGATGAGGTCGCGGTGAACCCGGTGGGAATCCGGGACTGTTGCGCAGCGGTGACGGTGACGACGTCGGCTAGACCACTGGGAGTGATTCTGGGAAGGGCCGACCGAGAGTGATCCGAAGTCCGAAGACCCCATGCATGACTTGTGTCGTTCGGGCCTCGCATCAAGGTCCTCGCACCCAGAAGGAACAGCTATGCCTTCCTTAAGACGGTCGGCCGAGCGTGACCGCCGGTTGCCGGTGGCACCCCTGGTGATCATCTTCGTCGTGCTCATCGTCGTCAGCGCCGTCGTCTCGCTGACCATTGGTTCGGAACCATTGCCGATGCGTGGCGTTCTTGACACGGTTGGGGCCAGGATCACTGGCGAGCCGGGCCCCGACCCGACGATCGATGTCATCGTCTGGGATCTGCGTGCTCCCAGGGCACTGCTGGCGATCATCGTCGGGGCCGGACTCGCCCTGGCCGGAAGCGGTATGCAGACCTTGGTGCGCAACCCGCTGGCCGATCCCTACCTGCTGGGTGTCTCGGCCGGTGCGAGTGTGGGGGCCACCGCGGTCATCGCCCTGGGGATGTTCGCCTCCTGGGGTCCTTACCGGCTCACCCTCGGAGCCTTGGTGGGGGCATTGGGAGCCGCTGGTCTGGTGTACCTCATCTCCATGGCCCAGGGTGGCATGACACCGCTGCGGCTGGTGCTCTCGGGCGTCGTGCTCTCTGCGGCGTTCTCGGCATTGGCAAGCTTCCTCGTCTTTCGCAGCTCGGATCCGCGTGCGGCGCAGTCGGTGTTGTACTGGATGCTGGGATCGGTGGCCGGTGCCACCTGGGACAGCTTGTGGGTGGCTGCCATCGTCACCGCTCTGTCCGCCGTGCTCATGATCGCGTTCTCTGGTTGGCTCGACGCCCTGGCTGCTGGCACCGACGTCGCTCGATCCCTCGGCATCCCCGATACCAGGGTGCGCAAGGCGTTGTTCGTCGGCAACTCGGTACTCGTCGGGGTACTCGTGGCGGTCTCCGGCGGTATCGGATTCGTCGGGCTCGTCATCCCACACATGTCCCGGCTGCTCGTGGGAGCCAGTCACCGATCCATGGTGCCCGTCGCCACCGCCATCGGCAGTCTCTTCCTGCTGTGGGTGGACGTCGGCGCCCGCGTCATCGCGGCACCACAGGAGGTGCCGCTCGGCGTCGTCACCGGGTTCATCGGCGCTCCCATCTTCCTGTACCTCATGGGGCGCAGCCAGTACCGATTCTCGAGTGAGTCATGACACGTCTCGAAGTTTGCAATGTCCAGTGCCGCATCAACGACCGCGTCATCGTCGACGACGTGAGTTTCACCGCCGAGCCGGGGAAGCTCACCGCCATCGTCGGTGTCAACGGAGTCGGCAAGTCGACTCTGCTGCGATCCATCGCCGGGGTGCGGCAGTTCAATTCCGGCGACGTCCTGCTCGACGGCACCTCCGTCACCGACTACACCCCCATGCAACGTGCCCGGCTCATGGCCTTCGTCGGGCAGGAGGAGTCGCCATCGCCTGACCTCCTGCTGGGTGAGATGGTCGCGCTGGGACGTACCCCGCACCGCAAGCCGTGGCAGGTGGGGCAGCGTTCCGAGCGACGGATCATCCGGGACTCCCTGGCCTTGATGGGACTGGACCACCTCATCGATCGTCGTTGTGACCACCTGTCGGGCGGTGAGCGGCGCCGCGCCGTCATCGCCCGTGGCCTGGCCCAGGGCGCCGACCTCATCATGTTGGACGAGCCGACCAATCACCTCGACGTGCGTCACCAACTCATGCTGCTGGACACGCTGCGCGCCAGCGGTCGGACGGTGGTCGCCACCATCCACGACCTCGGCATGGCTGCTTCGCATTTCGACCACGTGGTCGTCCTGGCCGACGGCGGAGTGCTCTCCGCAGGTCCGACTCGTGAGGCGCTCAGCCCATCGAACGTCGCGACGGCATTCCACGTCGTCGCACACCATGTCACCACTCCCGACGGCAGCCAGGAACTCGTGTGCACCGCACCGCTGCCCAATCCCAACCGAGAGGAAAACTGAAATGTCCACCAAACTCCTACCCGTCGTCCTGGCCTCCTGCCTGGCTGTGGGACTCACCGCCTGTGGCGGTGGATCAGCCTCCAAGAGCGGCGAGTCCGCCAAGGACTCCAACGAAGTCACCGTGACCAACTGTGGCAAGAAGGTCACCTACCCCAAGAAGGCCGAGCGACTCTACGTCAATGACGGCAGCATCATCGCCATGGCGCTGAGCGCCGGGGCGCAAAAGCAGATCGCCGCGATAAGTTCGGCAGATCGGGACAAGGAGATCCTCACTGCCAAGTACGGGGCCGACACCATCAACAGTCTGCACGAGGGCGTCAAGGGTTACATGACCCTTGAGTCGGTCATCGCCAACAGGCCCGACGTCGTCGTCGCCGGGTGGGACTACGGATTCTCCGAGGCGAACAACCTCACCCCCGACAACCTGCACGACAAGGGCATCAACAGTTACCTTCTCACCGAGTCATGCCGACAGAAGGACGGGCAGAGCGCCCGCGGTGTCATGGACCCCTGGAACGCAGTGCGGACCGACATCACCAACCTTGCCACCCTCACCGGCAACGAGCAGACCGGCAAGAAGGCCGTGCAGGACATGGACGATCGGCTCGACGCCCTCCAGAAGGCTCCGAAGGCCAAGAAGACCCCGACGGTGCTGCTCTTCGACTCGGCCAAGGACACCGTCTTCACCAGTGGTAGCAAGGGCGGTCCACAGGCCATCATCAACGCGGCGGGTGCGCAGAACGGCGCCCACGACGTCAATGACACCTGGGTGCGTATCGGCTGGGAGAAGGTGGCGAAGATGAACCCCGACGCCATCGCCTTCGTCGACTACGACTCCCAGCCCTACAGCGAGAAGATCAAGATCCTGGAATCGAATCCGGCGACCAAGAACCTGGACGCGGTGAAGAAGAAGCGCTACCTCAACCTCCCCATCGCCATGTGGACCTCCGGCCCGCTCAACATCGATGCCGCCGAGCACCTGCGGGTCAGCTTGGAGAAGTGGGGGCTGGAGCCCAAGTCGTCGATCAAACCCCAGCTGAGGATTCCGGCCTCCGTGCCCGGACACGAGGGCTGAGAGGCAGACCCGCACCGTCCCGGCACCCTTTCAGGGGAGCTCACTGCTCGGGGAGTGCGCAGGTCCGGTGCCCGTGAGCGATTCTCAGCGGTGATCGTTGGTGAGCTCGGCGGTGGAGGCGATGGCGTTGACTGCCGCGACGGCGATGGCTGAGCCGCCACGACGCCCCAGCAGGGTGATGTACTCCAGCCCCAGATTGGAGTCGGCCAAGGCCTGCTTGGACTCTGCGGCACCCACGAATCCCACCGGGATGCCGACGACGGCAGCCGGGCGCGCCCCAGTCTGTTCGCACACCTCCAGAAGGTGGAACAGTGCAGTGGGAGCATTGCCGATGGCCACGACCGCCCCGTCCAGATGATCCTCGGCGGCCCACAGATCGACGGCGGCGCACGTCTTGGTCGTGTCGTTGCGCTTGGCGAGCTCGGCCAGGCGCGGCTCCTTGATGTGACAGACGACCTGCACCCCTTCGGGCAGTCGGGAACGGATGATGCCGGTCGCCGTCATGGAGGAGTCGCACAGGATGTTCGCGCCAGACGCCAGCGCACGACGCGTGGCCTCGACCACACCGGGGGTGAAGGCGATGTCACCGGCAATTGCCGGGTCTGCTGCGGCGTGGATCATTCGCACGACGACTCGCTCGACATCGGCGGGGAATCGCGCAAGATCCGCTTCCTCGCGGATGATACGGAATGACTCCTTGTAGATGTCGGATCCGTTGTTGACGTATGACATGACCACTCCTCGCAGCTGGATGACGCCTCGAGCCTAGCGTCTCGTCGGCCAGCAGAGAGTTCTGCAGGTCACTGGTACAGGCGAACGCGGCACCGCGGATCGTGAGTGGTGGGACTGAATTGGCAGGAGCGGCGCCGGTAGGGCCCAGTCTGTCAAATGTGCATGTCCCCGATTACATGTGTGCAGACCGATGTGAAACAATGAAGCTCGACAACAGAACAGTCTCGTCGCATCTGGGCGGAAGCCGGGGAATTCCGGCACGGTCGCGCCACTGTGAACACTTCGTGCAACTCTTTGCCCAAGTGGGAGTCAGGAACGCCGTTGTGGACGAGCCTTTCCAGCACGGAACGCAAGATTCCGAGAAAGGAGAAAGTCCCTCATGCACATTGCAGAAGGAATCCTCTCACCGGCGCAATGCGGTGTGTGGTACGCCGTCAGCGCACCATTCGTCGTCTGGGGTGCCGTTGAGGTCGTCAAGGAGGTGAAGCGCCACCCCGAGAACCGGCTGCTGCTGGCCACCGCCGGTGCCTTCACCTTCGTGCTGTCGGCCATCAAACTGCCCAGTGTGTCCGGTTCGTCCTCCCACCCCACCGGTACCGGAGCCGGTGCCGTCCTCTTCCGTCCCCCGGTCATGGCCTTCCTCGGCATGATCGTCCTCATCTTCCAGGCTCTGCTACTTGCACACGGCGGAATCTCGACGTTGGGGGCCAACACCTTCTCGATGGCGATCGTCGGCCCGTGGGTCGGATACGCGTTCTACAAGCTCACCAAGGTTTGCCACGGACCAGATGCCCTGGCGATCTTCCTGGCCATGGCCACAGCCGACTTCTCCACCTACTGCGTCACCAGCGTCCAGCTGGGCATTGCCTTCCCCGACCAGCAGTCCGGTGTCGGTGGTGCTGCCGCCAAGTTCCTCGGTATCTTCGCAACCACCCAGGTGCCGTTGGCCATCGCCGAGGGATTCCTCGGCATCCTGCTGTTCCGTTTCCTGGCCAACGTCGCCGCACCCCAGCTGCGCAAGCTCGGTGTGCTTGCCGACGAGCCGGCCGAGTCTGCTGACGCTGCGGAGGTGTCCCATGCCTGAGAAGTCCGTTCACAAGTCTGATACGTCGCTGACCAAGAGGTCCAAGTGGGTCACCCCGGTCCTCATCATCCTGCTCATCGCGATCTTCGTCATCTGTATGGTCTTCGGTGGCCGCAAGACCACCCATGACGGTGAAGGTTTCGGTGGAACCGACGACGCCGCAGCCGATGCAGCCGAGGAGGCCGGTGCCAAGCCATGGATCGAGCCGATCTTCGAGCCTTCCTCCGGCGAGGTCGAATCGGGTCTGTTCGCCATGCAGGCCGCCCTCGGTGCTGGAATCGTCGGCTACGCCCTGGGCCGGATGTCTGGCCGCAAGCGCGGTGCCGAGGAGGCCATGGCTGCCTCTGACCTGAGCGATGCCACGGCCGTCGAGGCGGGAAAGACGAATGCCGCTCCCGCCAACCCGGTTGCCTGATGCAGATCACCTCTCTTGACGATGCCGCCTGGGACTCTCCCTGGCGGCATCGCCGTGTGGGGGAGAAGGTGGCGCTGAGCACCGGCCTCCTTCTCACCTCCTTGTGCACCCCGGAGGTGCTCGTCCATGGCGCACCCATCGGCGTGTGGCCGGGTGCCCTCATGGTGGCAGTCGTCTCGGTGGTCGTCATCGTCAGATTCGCGCACATCCAGCCCCGAGTGCTGTGGCAGGCCATGGCGGCCCCGATCGTCTTCCTCGTCATCGGTGGTATCTCGGTGCTCATCAGCGTGGGCACCTCGACCGGCGGGCCGGAGTGGTGGCGTGCCGGTGGGGTGAGCATCGGCCCGGCATCTGCGGCGCAGGCCGCGTCCCTGGTGGAACACGGCCTGGGCGGCACCCTGGCGGTGATGGTGCTCGGCGTGACAACACCGATGGTCGACCTGCTCACCTGGTTGCGCACATTCCACATTCCCGATCCGCTGCTGGAGATCTCCTCGCTCACCTACCGGCTCATCTTCGTGCTGCTCGGAACGTTCTTCACGGCCCAGGAGGCCCAGCGCAACCGTCTCAGCGACGACGCCCCCAGCCGGAAGCGACGCTGGGAGAACACTGCTGCGCTTCTGGGATCGGTGGCCGTGCGGTCGTGGAATCGTGCCGAGCGGCTCAATGACGGCTTGACGAATCGTGGATTCGAGTCGTCCCTGGTGACCTTGACCATGCCACGTCGGGCCAGCACGAAACTCATGGTGTCCACTGTGGTGAGCCTGGTGGCGATCTGGGCGATCACATGGGCGACGACAGGAAGGTTGTGGCGATGACCGACAACGAATCCAGAGGCACCGGAGAATCCAGCGACACCGGGTCGGACAAGGCCCGCAGTGGTCAGATGGGTGGGAACGTCTCCCATGCCCTCCGCACCGAGACAGGACCCCGCACCGCGACAGGTCACACACCACCGGGCAATTCCGGGACGAGCTCAGCGGCGCGCGGTGCTGGGGCCAGTGAGGTTCATGACTCCGACGATGCTGGCGGGGACGACGCTGGCGCGGCCCACAGTGCTGGTGTCACCCAGGATGCCGAGGGTGCCCCTACCGTCCTGATGCAGACCCGGGCCATGTGTGCCACCCATCCCGGGCGTCCCATGGTGCTGCGGGACGTCGACCTGCGGCTGCATCAGGGGGTGCGCGTCGCAATCCTTGGCGCCAACGGCTCGGGCAAGACGACCCTGCTGCGCTGCCTGTCCGGCTCCCTCGAACCGGTGTCCGGTGAGGTGCTGCGTGAGGGCAAACGTCTGGAGCACAACAAGAAGGCGCTGCGGGAGCATCGTCGCGTCGTCCAGCACGTCCTGCAGGATCCCGACGACCAGCTCTTCAGTGCAGACGTCTTCCAGGACGTCTCGTTCGGCCCGATGAACATGGGACTCGACGAGGACGAGGTGCGCGAACGAGTCACCGGGGCCCTCACCCTGCTGGGCGCCGATCACCTGGCCGAACGCGCCACCCACCAGCTGTCCTACGGGGAACGCAAACGTGTCGCGGTGGCCGGAGCCATGGCCATGCGACCCAAACTGCTCATGCTCGACGAACCGACCGCCGGGCTGGACCCCGACGGTGTGTCGCGGATGATGGCGGCGTTGGGACGGTTGCACCAGACCGGCACGACGGTGGCCATGGCAACCCATGACGTCGATCTGGCCCTGGCCTGGGCCGACGAGGCCCTCGTCGTGGTGGATCACAGCGTCGTCCAGGGGCCGATCGACGAGATGCTCGCCGACTCCGACATCGTGGAACGGGCACACCTGCACCTGCCGTGGGCGCTGGATCTTGCCCAGCGCATGGGAGTGAGTAGCCTGCCACGCACCATGGATGAGGTGGTTGCCGCCCTCGAGGCGCGGTGAACTGGGCACACCCCGCACCGGATGTCCCGATTGGGCTGAGCCGGCGCAGGGTTGTCCCAAGCAGTTCACGCCGGCTACTGCTGGGGGCATCCCGTGGAGCTGGCGGCCGTTGGTGAGGTGGAGTCGTCAGCCCTTGACCCAGCTCCATGCGACGACGGTGCGGGCGGGTTTCCACCCGCGCAGCCGCCCGATGTGGTCGGCGTTCTCCACCGAGAACCGCATGAGCTCACCGCCCAGCCGCCCCGACAGGTCGACAACCAGGGTCTCGGCCTCCATCGTCACCCCGTGGACGACGATCCTTCCACCCTGCGGCAACCTTGCCAGACAGGCGTCCACAAGCTCAGCCGTCGCCCCGCCACCGATGAACACGGCATCCGGGGTGGGCAGCCCGTCGGGCAGTCCCTCGGTGAGGTCGTGATCGATCACCGTGAACTGTCCCGGTGCGGTGAGATTCTCGGCATTGGCACGTGCGTTGGCGGCTCGGTCGGCCCGCCGCTCCACCCCGACTGCAGTACAGGTGGGATCGGTACGGCACCACTCCACGGCGACCGATCCGGCGCCGGTGCCCAGATCCCACAGCGTCTGCCCGGGCATGGGGCGCAGGGCGGCCAGAGCCACCGCTCGCACCGGATGCTTCGTGATGAGCCCGTCATGGGCAAAGTGTTCCTCGTCAAGGCCGGGGGTGCGGCCCAGTTTTGCGGTGTCAGGGTCAATGGTCACGGCTCAAGGGTATGCCGGGTGAGCGAAAACACCTTCGGTGTGTCAGAATCGCGGTACCGGCCAGGAGGAATCCGGTGTGAGTCCGGAGCGGTCCCGCCACTGTGAGCCCCGTCGGGCGTGCCTCGACCACCGAGGCGCCCCGATGCGCAAGCCAGGTCGTCCGGGTCGGTGCTGAGTCAGATCGACGCTGCCATGATGCGGGCGAGGACCCGCGAGGAGGTTTCCATGCCAGCAGGCCAGAGCCCCATCACTCAGGACCCGAATGTCGTCCAGGATGGCCGCACCACCAGACAACGGCGTCTGAGACCGGTCGTCATGGTCAACACCGGTGAGGGCAAGGGCAAGACCACTGCCGCCATGGGAACCGCGCTGCGCGCGTGGAATCACGGCTGGGACGTCGGGGTGTTCCAATTCGTCAAGTCCGGTCGTTGGCACGTCGGCGAGCAGGATGCCCTGCAGGCCCTGGGAAGTCTGCACGAGAGCACTGGTGCCGGTGGACGCGTCACCTGGGAGACGATGGGCACCGGATGGTCGTGGACCCGCGCCTTCGATGCCGCCGAGGACCCCGCCCGGGCCGCCCAGGAGGGATGGCGACACGTCAAGGAGTTGCTCGACGACGAGGCGTTCGACTTCTACCTCCTTGACGAGTTCACCTATCCGCTCGACTGGGGTTGGATCGACGTCTCCGAGGTCGTCGAGGTGCTCACGCACCGTCCCGGGTCGCAGCAGGTCGTCATCACCGGGAGGCGTGCTCCCCGCGCGCTCGTGGAGATGGCCGACATCGTCACCGAGATGACGAAGATCAAGCATCCCTTCGATCTCGGCCAGCGTGGCCAGGCAGGAATTGAGTGGTGATGAGGATTCCACGAGTGCTGTTGGCTGCTCCGGCGTCCGGAGGAGGCAAGACGACGGTGACGACCGGGCTCCTGGCGGCCCTGCGCGCCGCCGGCCACACGGTGGCTCCCTTCAAGGTGGGCCCCGACTACATCGATCCGGGCTATCACACCCTGGCGGCCGGACGTCCGGGGCGAAACCTCGACGCGGTGATGTGTGGGGAGCACCGCATTGCCCCGCTGCTCGCGCATGGATTCTGCACCCCCGAACCGGCCGATGTCGCCCTCATCGAGGGCGTCATGGGGTTGTTCGACGGTCGTCTGGGAGACGGCGTCGGGTCCAGCGCCCACATTGCGGCCCTCACCAAATCTCCGGTGGTGCTCGTCATCGACACGGCGCATGCTTCCCTCACCCATGCTGCCGTGGCGGCCGGACTGGCACATTTCGATCCCCAGGTGCGCATAGCCGGGGTGATCCTCAATCGGGTTGCCTCGCCGCGACATGCCGCCGAGATTCGACGTGGTCTGGATCTGGCGGGACTGCCCGTGCTCGGTGAGATTCCTCGCAATCCCGACATCTTCGTGCCCTCACGCCACCTGGGGCTGGTACCGGCCGCCGAGCGTGAGGAGTCGGCCCGTCAGGTGGAACAGTTGGCGCAGTTCATCGGCGACCACGTCGACCTGACGGCCCTGCTGCACATTGCCGACGCCGCCCCGCAGCTGGACGCCCAGCCTTGGGACCCAGCAGCGGCGTTGGCGGGTACCGGCATCGAGATTCCCGGGGTGTCACCCGACCGAACGTCGGCCGATCGGACGCTGGCCTCGAACGCCTCCCGGCAGCCGACCCCTCACCAACCAGGGCAGGCTCGACCCACCGGAGGGGCCGGCCGGCCTGTGGTGGCCATGGCCGGGGGACGCGCCTTCACCTTCCGATACCCCGAGACCGCAGAACTGCTCGAGGCCAGTGGGTTCGAGGTTGTTGACGTCGATCCGCTCACTGCACCTGCCCTGCCACAGGACTGCTGTGGGCTGTACCTGGGGGGAGGGTTCCCCGAGGTGCACGCCACCGAGCTGTCGGCCAATACGAGCCTGCATGACGACATTCGCCGTCGTGCCGCTGAGGGGATGCCGATCATCGCCGAATGTGCTGGGCTGCTGTACCTGTGCCGGCACCTCGACGGACATGACATGGCGTCCGTGCTGCCCCTGGATGGGGCCATGAACCAGCGTCTCACGATGGGTTACCGCACGGCCACCGCCCCGACCGACACCCTGGTGGCGCGGGCTGGTGACCAGGTGGTCGGCCACGAGTTCCACCGCACGCAGGTCGTCGTGGATGCAGAGCCGCATCGAGACACCGATTCGACACGGATCAGTGATGGCGCTCCCCAGGACTCCTCGCCGCATTCCAGCGGGTTGCGCCCCGACCCACGTCCCGTGGCGGGCCGGTCGTCGTCCACGGCCGAGCATGCTCCACTGCCTGCGGCGTGGACCTTCCCGGGACGAGACGGCGTCGTGTCGGACGGCGTGGCGTGCGGCAGTGTCCACGCCTCCTACCTGCACCTGCACTGGGCGGGGACCCCGCAGGTTGCGGCCCGATTCGCGAAGGCTGTCTGGCAGTACGCGCAGCGTCCCCAGGGTGCGGGGGAGTCCATCGCCGTGGACCATTCGCCCGCTGACACAGGAGCTGCCCGCCCCGATGCCACGACTCGAGCGGGTGGGCATGCGAACCGTTGCAGGCAGGCTCTCCCCGCTGGCGACGTCGACGCCGCGAGCACGGACCGGCCAACAGGGGCGGCAGCCCCCGAGCTGGTGCAGCCAGGCGAGACCACCGCGACGAGTCGGGACGAGTCGGCTCCCGCAGCACCAACAGTCGCCAGCCCAGCAGTGCAGGAATCTGCACCGCCACCTCCGTCCGCCGTTGAACCCGACCTGCGCCACCACGGCGACCAGGACGTGCGCCAGGGACTCATCGACCTGGCCGTCAACGTGCGTGTGCAACAGACCCCGGTCTGGCTCATCAACGCCATCGTCAGCACCGGGAACTGGGCCCACTACCCAGACCCCAGCGCCGCCCGCAATGCCCTGGCCGCCATGCACCAGGTCCCCCGGCAGATGGTGCTGCCCACCAGCGGTGGGGCGGAGGGATTCACCCTCATCGCCCATGCCCTGCGCCCCGAGCGCCCGCTCGTCGTCCACCCCCAGTTCACCGAACCGGAGTCTGCCCTCATCCAGGCGGGGTTCCAGGTTGCCCGGCTCATCCTGGACCGGGCCAGCGGGTTCCAGCTGACTGCCGAGGCCGTCCCCGACGATGCCGATCTCGTCGTCATCGGCAACCCGACCAACCCCACCGGACGACTGCATCCACGTGAGGTCATTGCACGGCTGCGTCGTCCCGGGCGTATTCTCGTCGTCGACGAGGCCTTCATGGACGCCACCGACGAGGCGGAGTCCATGATCGGCCCGCACATGGATGGCGTCCTCGTGCTGCGCTCACTCACCAAGACCTATGGGTTGGCCGGTGTCCGTGCTGGGTATGTCGTCGGTGATCCGGCGCTCATCGAACGCCTGGCCGCCCAGCAGCCGCCGTGGTCGGTGTCCACCCCGGCGGCAGCGGCGATGGTTGCCGTCACCGGAGACCTGGGACGAGCCCACCGTCTGGATCTGGCCCGTACCGTGCCCGGCCAGCGCGACGACCTGGTGCGGCGTCTCACCGACATCGGCCTGCCACCGATCGACTCGGGAGCGCCCTTCGTGCTGCTGGACACCTCATCCATCTCACCGCAGTCGATCCGGCCAGCCCTGGAGAGCCAGGGAATTGCCGTGCGACGGGGGGAGACGTTCCCCGGTCTGGGGCCCACCTGGATTCGACTGGCAGTACGCGACTGTCGCATCCACACCCGTCTTGCCGAGGCTCTTGGCGCCATTCAGGCCAGCCCGAGTGATTTCGACCTGCCCGCCGCCCCCGACCAGCACACATCCTGAGGAGAGGAACCATGAAACACAGCGCAGATCTCATTCCCGGCACCGTCACCCTGGTGGGAGGCGGCCCCGGCGACCCCGGGCTCGTCACCGTCGCCGGGTTGCAGGCCGTGCAACAGGCCGACGTCATCCTCTACGACCGTCTCGCGCCTCAGGACATCATGGACGAGAACCCGAGCGCCGAGAAGATCCCGGTGGGCAAGGTGCCGCGCGGAAAGTACGTGCCCCAGGAGGAGACCAACCTGCTGCTCGTCGAGCACGCCCAGCAGGGCAAGAAGGTCGTGCGGCTCAAGGGTGGCGACTCCTTCGTCTTCGGACGCGGCGGTGAGGAGTGGCAGGCCTGCGCGGCAGCTGGCGTCCCGGTGCGGATCATCCCTGGCGTCACCTCGTGCGTGGCCGGACCGGAGCTGGCCGGGGTGCCGCTCACCCACCGTCACATGGTGCAGGGATTCACCGTCGTCTCGGGCCACGTCGCCCCCGGTGACACCCGTTCCGAACTCGACTGGGCGCAGATCGCCAAGACGGGCACCACGCTCGTCATCCTCATGGGGGTGGCCAACATCGGCAGCATCTCCGAGAAGCTGCAGGCCGGTGGGCTTGCCGCGCACACCCCGGTGGCCGTCATCGGGGATGCCTCCCTGCCCACCCAGCAGGTGCTCACCTCGACCCTGGCAGAGGTGGCCGACGACATGGAGCAGGCCGGGATCAAGCCGCCGGCCATCACCGTCGTGGGTGACGTCGCCGGGCTCGACCTCGAGCACACCAGCGTCCACGAGCCCTCCGACCACTGACGCCCATCCGTCCACCGGCCCCTTCTGACCACTGATTCGGGGGCGCCGACTGCCGGCCCTGCTCCGACGCGTCTCATCCTGCCCAGCTGATCCCAGTGCCCAGTTCTCGTCGTCCGCCCGCCAGACGTGCGCGTATCCAGGCCTCGGCGTCCCCGACCCTGCTCACCTCGTCGTCCCAGGCGGGTTGGGCACCCCGCGAGATCATGACGACCCGGATCCCCGACTCGGCTGCGACGACGAGTTTGGCATCGGGCTTCACCCCGCCGGAATCCTTGGAGACCAGCACCGACGCCCCAGCCAGTGCGGCACGTTCGTGATCGACGGTGAACGGCCCGCGCTCCCGGCGCACCACCCAGCCGTCCGGTAGCTCCTCGGCAGGGGAGTCGACACAGCGCAGCAGCAGATCGCGCTCACCCAGGCTCAGGTAGTGGGCGGTGGGCTGGCGTCCCACGGTGAGCACCACCCGTCCCGGGATTCCGGTGACGACGCGGGCCGCCTCGTCGTGATCGGCCACCCAGGTCCACGACGCCGCCTCGGGCAGGTCACGCCAACTGGGCCGTCCCAACCGCAGCAGGGGGACGTCCTCGGCCTGGCAGGCCTGGAAGGCGTGCCAGTGCATCGTCGTGGCGAAGGCGTGGGTGGCGTCAACCACCGATCCGACGTTCTCGGTGCGCAGGAAGGTGCGCAGCCCGTCCACTCCGCCGAAACCTCCGACCCGCACCTCGCCGGGGAGCCGGGACGGTGCCGTGGTGCGTCCGGCGATGGAGGTGACGACGTCCACCTGCTGCTCGACGAGCCGGGCGGACAGTTTCCCGGCCAGACCGGTACCTCCCAGAACCAGGACGTCCATGTCGCACACCTTCCATCCATTCACGACTGGCCTTGGCTCGACTGGCCCCAGCACAATTTGGCCCGGCTCGATTGGCACCGAGCAGCACTGCCGAGGCCAGACGTCGGCCTGGGCCGTCATGTGCCCCAGGCTTTCACGCGGCCAAGGCTCCCATGCGTTCAGAGACCTCATGTGCAAGGATAGATCCCGCGGCGCGGTGGAACACCGGTGTGAGTCCGGGACGGTCCCGCCACTGTGACGCTGGGGACAGCGAAGTCAGACCACAACCGCCCGCTCATCCCCAGTCCGGGGATGGTTGCCGGACGTCACCTGACGGTTCCAGCTGCGCGGACACAGCTGCGGGAACGGGGTACGTTCTTGACCCCGGGAGAGAACTCCATGTCTGTCAGGTTGCCAGCCTCCTTGCCGCCCCAGAGCCTGCTCGCTCGTACCGCCAGGGCCATCACCCCGGTGGATCCGAGGATCCGACACGAGGCCCACGAGCGTCAGCAGATACTCACCAAGCCGGAGGGATCCCTCGGGCTGCTGGAAACCCTCTCCGAGCAGTTGTGCGCGATTTACGGACAGGTCCCGGGGCCGATCCCCAACCATCCCGTCGTCGGCCTGTTCGCCGGCGATCACGGTGTGTGTGCCCAAGGTGTCTCGCCCGACCCCCAGGAGATCACCTACCAGCAGACCATCAACATGGCTGCCGGGGGAGCCTGCGTGGGGGTGCTCACCCGTCAGATGGGTGGCAAGGTCATCGTCACCGACGTCGGCATACTCAAGGACCTTCCCGCCGGAACCGGAGTCGTGGATCGCAAGATCCAGCACGGCACCGACGACATCTCCGTCGGACCGGCCATGAGCCTCGACGATGCCGTCACGGCCTTCGAGGTGGGCATCCAGACCGGCCTGGACGCCATCGACGAGGGAGCCGACACCCTCGTCGCCGGTGAAATGGGCATCGGCAACACCACCCCGGCAGCCGCTCTCATCGCCCTGTTCACCGGAAAACCTGCCAAGGAGGTCACCGGGCACGGGGCCGGGGCCGATGAACGTCGCCGCGCCCACAAGATCGCCATCGTCGACAAGGCCCTCGCCGTCAACGAACCCGATGCCGAAGATCCCGTGACGGCCATGGCCCTGGTCGGCGGGTTCGAGCTCGCCGCCATGGCCGGCCTCATGCTCGCCGGTGCCAGCAGGCACATCCCCGTCATCATCGACGGTGTCCTGGCCTGCTCGGCGGCCCTCACCGCCACCGCCATCGCCCCAGCCACCCTGGACCATCTCGTCGCCGGGCATGCCGGGGCCGAGCCGGGTATCGTCGCCGCCACCGAGAAACTTGGTCTGCCCGCCCTGCTGGATCTCGGCATGCGGCTGGGGGAGGGCTCCGGGGCCATCCTTGCCTTCCCCATCGTGCAGGCCGCAGCGCACATCATGGCAGAGATGACCACCTTCGACGAGGTCGGGGTGACCGACGTCAAGGTGACCGGCGAGACCGACTTCCCCGGTTCGGCGGAGGCTGAAACCAGTGAGGACGCCGCCCGATGAGTGTGCACACCCCGACACCAGTGGATTCCCGTCCCAGCCGCGCCATCGTGCTCGGTGGGGCACGCTCGGGCAAGTCGACCTTCGCCGAGTCGCAGCTGGCCCAGTGCGAGGTCGTCACCTATGTGGCCACCAGTGCACGCAATCCCGACGACCCGGAGTGGACCGAACGCATCCGCCTGCACCAGCAACGCCGTCCCGAGTCGTGGCGCACCGTGGAGACCCTCGACGTCGCCGCCGTGCTGCTCGACGACGATCCGAGCCCGGTGCTCGTGGACTGCCTGGGGGTGTGGATCACCCGCATCCTCGACGAGGTCGGTGCCTGGAACGACGATCCCGGCTGGCGCGATGGGTTGACGACCCGCGTCGACGAGCTCGTCGACGCCATCCGACACACCCACCGACGAGTGATCCTCGTCTCCAACGAGGTGGGGATGGGTGTGGTTCCCGACACTGCTGCCGGACGCCTCTTCCGTGACGAGCTCGGACGTCTCAATGCCGCCGTCGCCGGTGCCTGCGACGAGGTGTGGATGTGCGTGGCGGGCATCCCGTGCAGGTGGGCATGATGGGAACGCCAACAGATTCCCAGAGTGGTGCTGCCCGGACCACCTCAGCCCGCGGCCCACTGGGGGGCCTGGCCGCCGCCACCTCACTGTTCACCATCCTGCCCGCCCCCATGATCGCCGACGTGGACCGTCGAGTGGCCACCCGCGCCATCCGCGCCTTCCCCTGGCTGGGGCTGTGCCTGGGCGTGGTCGGTGGACTCATCGCCGGGGGAGTACTGGCGATGGGAGCCGGATCGTGGCTCGCCGCGATCCTGGCGCTGGTGTGGCTCACCGGTGCCACCGGAGGATTCCATCTGGACGGTGTCGCCGACACCGCCGACGGGCTCGGCTCGCGACGTGACCCAGCCCGAGCCCTGGAGATCATGAAACAGTCCGACATCGGGCCGATGGGCGTCATCGCCTTGGTGCTCACCCTGCTCGTCGACCTCGGCGCGCTCAGCTCGCTCACCGGCACTGCCGGGACGCTGGGGGCCGGGTCGTGGTGGCGAGTCGGACTGCTCGTGATGCTGGGGCCGTCGGTGGCCCGTGCCGCGATCGTCGTGGCGACGATGCCGTCCATCCCGTGCGCCCGGCCCGGCGGGTTCGGTTCCCTGGTGGCTGGGGTGAGCGCTCCGCGCACCGTGGCCGTCAACTTCGCTGCGCTGGAGCTGGTGTGGGCTGCCCTGGGCTGGGCTGTCGGTGGCTGGCAGTGGGCCGTGACCGTGGCGGTGGCCACGGTGGTGGCGCTGGGCATGGCGTGGCTGTGGATCAGACACCTCGTCAAGCGGTTCGGCGGGCTCACCGGCGACTGCTACGGCTCGATCAACGAACTCACCCAGACCGTCACCTGGACCCTGCTGGCCCTGGCGTTGGCCGTGGTGGCATGAAGACGTGGCATGAGAACGTGGCCGAGGATGCGGCATGAGAACGTGGCAGTGCGCAAGACGGTGAGGGAGGACGCACGATGAACAGTGGACGGCGCGACGAGAGGCAGCACGAAGGCGGCTCTGCCGAGAACGCCCCGGCTGGGGCCGGCCAGGACGCGGCCAATCGATGTGAAACCGACCGGCACGGTGCAGATCGATGTGGTGTCGACCAGGACGCAGACCGACGCGGGGAGAAGCCGCACGGCACGCAACGATCCGATGATGATGGCGCCACGCCCGGGCAGTGCCAGGACGATCGGGGCACCCCGGTGCAGATCGGTGAGATCCGTCGAGTGGTGAGCCTCGTCCCCTCACTCACCGAGGCCATCGTCGCCACCTGCCCACAGCTTCTGGTGGGCTGCACCGACTTCTGTGTGCGCCCACCAGACATGGACGACGTGGTCGGTCATGCGGTGCGCCGGGTGCGGGGCACGAAGAACCCGGATCGTGCCGCGATCGCCGAGCTGCGTCCCGACCTCGTCATCACCAATGACGAGGAGAATCGCGCCTTCGACGTCGAGAAACTACGCGCCGACGGTGTGCCGGTGTGGGTGACACACATCCCCACTGTTTCAGACGCCCTCACCAGCATGGCACGGCTGTTCGACGTCCTGGGGTGCGCCGAGGAGCCGAGTTGGCTCACCGCGGCACGCCAGGAGTGGCAGCCCCCGTTCGACGGTCCCAGACTCACTGCCGTCGTGCCGATCTGGCGCGACCCGTGGATGTGCATCGGCCCGAACACCTATGCTTCCGACGTGCTGGCGCACTGCGGAGTCGATCTGGCACCACTGCCCGACGACGGCACGCGCTATCCGCACGTGGAGCTCGAGACGATCCTGGAGCTTGGCGCCGACCGCGTCATCCTGCCCGATGAGCCCTACTCCTTCGGCCCCTCCGACGCCGCCGACCTGCCCGGCTGTGACGTGCGATTCGTCGACGGGCAGCGTCTGGTGTGGTACGGGCCCATGATGGTTGGTGCTCGGTCCCAGCTGACGTCAACTGTGCGTTGACCGGCCAAACGTGCCACAATGTGCCGTATGCCCTGTTGGGCCGTGCCTCTGTAGCTCAGTAGGTAGAGCGCCGCTCTTGTAAAGCGATGGTCGCGGGTTCGATTCCTGTCAGAGGCTCCGTTGGCCACCTCGGCCGTATCGGCAAGGACAACCTCGTCGGTAGGTCGGTGCGTGCGCACCGTCAAGTGGGACGGCTACCGGCTCTGTCGCCCATCGGATTGGGCTTCTCCCCACCTCCCCGGGCAGTCCTTGCCGCTGGGAGTCCTGGGCGCGAGATGATGGATCCATGGCACAGAAGATGAATGTCGAGAGTTTCAACCTGGATCACACCACGGTGGCAGCACCATTCGTGCGGGTGGCAGACGTCAAGCACCTACCTGTCGGCGACACCCTCACCAAGTACGACGTGAGATTCTGCCAGCCCAACCATGACCATCTGGAGATGCCGGCGGTCCACTCGATCGAGCACTCCTTCGCCGAGTGTGTGCGCAACCACAGCGAATCCGTCATCGACTTCGGACCGATGGGCTGCCAGACCGGTTTCTACCTCATCATGGTTGGCGAGCCCGACGTCCCGGCCGTCTGCGATCTGGTGGAGACGACCTTCCGCGACATCCTGGAACTCGACGCCACCCCGGCCGCCAACGAGGTGCAGTGCGGGTGGGGAGCCAATCACTCCATCCATGCTGCGCAGGAGGCTGTTCGCACGATGCTGGATCGACGCGATGAGTGGGAACAGGTGACGGCCTGATCGAGGATGGAGGTACTCCCACCGGCACTTGACAACGGTGCGGAAGTACACTGAACCGTTCCACTTCCTGCGACGACGGAGGATTCTGCTGTGATCGACCTCACCGACATCCTGCCCCTGGAGGCAATTCGGGTGGAGGCGTCGGCCTCCGACTGGCCGGCAGCCATTCGTGCTGCTGGCGAATTGCTGGTTGCCACCGGTACGGCCACCCCGGAGTACACCGAGGCCATGATCGACAACGTCCGGCAGAACGGTCCCTACATTGTCGTCGCTCCCGGATTCGCACTGGCCCACGCCCGGCCCGATGGGTCGGTACGACACACCGGGATGTCCTGGGTCCATCTTGACGAACCGGTGGCCTTCGGTCACCAGACCAATGATCCCGTCACCATGGTGGCCGGACTGGCCGCCAGTGACGCTTCGGACCATCAGGACGTCCTTGCCGCGCTGGCGACCGTCCTGGCCGATCCCAGCAGACGTACGGCCTTGGAGACGGCGCACACCGCCCAAGACGTCGTGTCAATCCTGTTGGGGAGGAACGACTCGGACGGTGGACGGCAGGCCGCATCGCCCGCCACCACGACCTCTCGGAATCTCCTGCTCACGGTCTGCGGGAATGGGGTGGGCACAAGCCTGTTCCTCAAGAACACCACAGAGCAGGTTCTGGATGCCTGGGGATGGATGCCGTACCTCGGCGTCGAGGCCACGGACACGATCTCGGCCAAGGGACGGTGCAGTGAGGCCGACGCGATCCTCACCTCCGGTGCCATCGCCCAGACCCTTGGGGAACTCCCCATCCCAGTGGAGATCGTCGACGACTTCACGTCGATCTCCGAGGTGGACGCCGCGCTGCGTCGCATCTTCGACGTCTGATCACCAACCATCCACACAGCCCTGCGTCACACCGAAAGTCACCCATGAGCATCGTCCTGGCCATCGTCCAATTCCTTGTCAACGAGATCCTCAGTGTTCCCGCCTTCCTCATCGGCATCATCACCGCCATTGGTCTTGCAGCCATGCGCAAGGGGGTCGGGCAGGTTGTGGGAGGAGCCATCAAGGCTGTCCTCGGTTTCCTGCTCATCGGGGCTGGTGCCGGGCTGGTGGTCAACTCCCTGAACCCACTGGGCACGATGATCGAGGGTGCTCTCGGCGCTCATGGAGTCGTTCCGACGAACGAGGCGATCGCCGGCATTGCCCAGCAGCAGTACGGGTCGCAGGTCGCCTGGATCATGCTTGCCGGATTCCTCGTCTCGCTGGTACTGGCCCGCGTCACGCCGTTGCGATACGTGTTCCTCACCGGGCACCACATGCTGTTCATGGCGACCCTCATCACGATCGTCATGGCCTCTGCCTCGATGCCCACCCCGATCGTCATCGGACTGGGATCCTTGTTGCTGGGCACACTCATGGTGAGCCTTCCCGCCCTGGCACACCCCTTCACCCGCAAGGTCACCGGTGGTGAGAACATCGCCATCGGGCACTTTGGCACCTCGGGGTACATCGCATCCGCTGCGACCGGACGTATCGTGGACCCGCATGGGCGGAGCCGTTCGACGGAGGAGATCAAGGTTCCCGAGGGTCTGCGATTCCTGCGCGACTCAATGGTGGCGACAGCCCTGTCCATGGTCCTCATGTACGTCATCATGGCCATCGTCTTCCTTGCGCGACGTGGCAGGACGGTAGCTTTCACAGCCTTCCCCGATGGGGCCACCGGGATCGGCAACTACATCATGTCGTCGGTGACCGAGGGCCTCGAATTCGGTATCGCCGTCGCCGTCATCCTGTTCGGCGTGCGGACGATCCTCGGTGAGCTCATCCCGGCATTCCAGGGCATCGCCAAAAAAGTCGTGCCGAGTGCGGTACCGGCCCTCGACTGCCCCATCGTCTTTCCCTATGCCCAGAACGCGGTGCTCATCGGATTCATGTCCTCATTCATCGGTGGTCTGATCGGGCTGACGCTCCTTGCCGCCTTGCTCGGACCTGCCTTCGGACTGGCATTGATCCTTCCCGGCCTGGTGCCTCACTTCTTCACCGGTGGCGCAGCGGGCGTCTACGGCAATGCGACCGGAGGACGCCGCGGCGCCATCGCCGGTGCTTTTGTCAATGGCCTGCTCGTGACGTTCCTGCCGGCCTTCCTGCTCAAGGTGCTGGGATCCTTCGGATCGGCGAACACGACTTTCGGGGACGCCGACTTCGGATGGTTCGGCATCCTCATCGGTTGTGGTTCCCGGGCCGGTGTCGTGCCGGGAGCGGTCATCCTCACCCTGATCGGCGCCATCATTCTGCTGTCTGCCATTGCGGTGCAGAAGAAAGTCGTCGAGAGGGGATGGGATCCAGCTCCGGCTCGGGGCGCCGCAGGTGATGGTGCCGTCACCAGCACTGGCGAAAGCATTACCGCACCCGGCGGGGAGAATGCCCCGGTGCCCTCGTCCCGCAGTCGAATCCCGCGTCCTGCAGGAGCCCCGAGACCTCCCTCCAGGCAGGATCTCGGGTTGTGACGCCGCGCAGCCGGTGTGACACCCGAGCGTTCACCTGAGCAGGTCGTGTCGATTCGTTGACCGCTGACAGCACAGCGAGCCACGGTTGCCCATGCCGGGGATGTGGTTGGCTGCGTCACCGATGAGATTCTCCTTTCACTGCGGGTACGAATGTCCGCAGTGCATGATTCGTTGGCCCAACACCGGTGATCTCTGCCCCGGCAAATCTGGCGGTGACCTTTCCCCGTCCTGGACCTTTCCCCAGCAGATGACGGAAAGGTGCCCCGCGACTGTTGGGTCGCGGGGCACCTTTTGTGGATCACCTAGGAAGTCACATGACTTCTGATGATTCCTGATTCAGTTGTCACACACCGGTGGCGGGCAGCCCGGGCTCCACGCAGACATCAGCCTTACCAGCCTTGTCCTTGGCCACGGCACCATGCTTGTCGGCAGTGGCGCCCTGATCCGGCACGCAGGTCGTGGGAACGACGACGCAGGGTTTCCCGTTCTCGTCGGTTCCACCCTGGCCTGGCACGCAGGCCGTGGGAGTGCTGCTCGGAGCCGGAGTCACGCTGGGTGCCGGGGTTCCACACGGCTTCCCGTTCTCGTCGGTTCCACCTTGGCCTGGCACGCAGGGTGTCGGGGTCGGGGTGACCGACGGAGTCTCGCAGGGGTTGCCGTTCTCGTCGGTTCCGCCCTGGCCTGGCACGCAGGGTGTCGGGGTTGGGGTCACGCTGGGCGTGGGTGTTGGGGTGTCCGACGGGGTCGGTGTGGGGCTGTCGGAGGGTGTGGGGGCTGGTGTGATGCAGTCCTCGGAGGTGTCTCCTGGCAGGCATGGAGTGGGCTCCGGGGTGGGAGTGTCACTCGGGGTCGGCGTCGGTGTGACCGACGGGGTTGGTGTCGGAGTATCAGATGGTGTGGGTGTGGGTGTCGGCTTCTGGGCGGCGTCCCAACTCACGGACACCGAGGCGCTGGACTCGCTGTCGTCCGAATCAATGATGACCGTCGTCTGACCGTGCTTTTTGCCAGACTTCTCAAAGAGGACCTTGCCGGACAGATTGGACTTCTTCACCGAGGTGCTGATGGTGGCCGAGCCGGCCGGGGCATCGGCGGGCACCTTGAGGTAGAGATCCTTGCCGACCGGGGCCTTGTCCTTGTCGATGGCGTTGCCGTCGGCGTCAACGATCTCCCAATCACTGGCGGGATCGCTCACGGTGAGAGGCAGCGTCTTCTCGGAGCCACCGAAGCGGATCGGGCCGACGGGCTGGCCAGCGACCCCAGTCCCTGAGGGGCCGGTGACGGTGACTTCTGCTACCTTCTTGTCCGAGTCCAGCGGGACGCCGGTGTTCTTGGGGCCAGTGAGGTAGCTGTAGAAATCCTTCAGATCCTTGGTGACATCTTCGGGCAGATCAGATTCACTGTTGGTAACCGGGTCATAGGCGGCAGCACTCTGGAGGTCGCGGTTGTCCACGTAGTGGAGCAGCGCGGCGTGAGTGGCGGAAATGGCTTCAGGCCTGGTCAGGTTGCTGACTCCTGAGTCAGCCCTGAGCTGGTCGAGGTCCTTCGTCGGGTAGCCGTTCTCGGTCACCCATTGGGCTTCCTGCTGACGATCCTTGTCATTCGTGATCGGCAGCGGGGTCCGCTGATTTGTAGCTTTGATCCCGCTCCAGTCCCCCATGGTCAAGGTGGTGGCGGGATTTTCCTCAACTGTGTAGTACTTGATTCCAGGTTCGATGCAGTATGTGTATGCATATTTACCTGGGGCAATCTCCACAGTCTGGATCAGATCTTCGATTGCATGCCTGGGATCCCCGGTGTGCAGGGTGGGGATGCTGTAGTGGGTTCTGTACCCCACCATCTCCTTAAAGTTGGAATGCTTTACAAAGTTGATTGGTTTGGGGTATCCCTCGGAGAGTCCCGGATTCACGGGCTGGTCGGCGTCTCCGGGGGCTGCGTTCGCCTGGACCGGTGTCAGGAAACCGGCACCGCCGACGAGCGCGGACAACACCCCCAGACCAGCGTTGATCAGTACCTTGCGCATGGCGCCCTTTCTGTGAGCAGGTAAGAACATGGCCTTCGCCGTTGCGCATGCAGCATGCCTCTGATGATGGGTTTCACCGGATGTAGCACGCTGGTCATGAAGCACACACCGAGGTCAGTCTTTTAGACTCTGCCGACCCTACATACTTTCAGAGTAGGGTGTCAAAACGGTATTGACATACGGGTATAGTCGTCCGGTATCAAATGAGAACGAAAGTTAATACCTGTCTGACACAAATCGAGAGCACTGATGAATCTCCTTGTCAGACGGCAATGACCTCCCATGGACGCAGCTGAGACCGTCGGATGCGTCAGGAATCTTCCGGGAGCGAGGCTGTGATGTGGTTGTCGTGTGGCTGGTTGACAACCTCGCGGTGATGCGTGGATTTGCAAGGAGTTTTTCATATAACATACTGAAGAAAAGAAGGCAAAACTCGACTGCCGAGTGAAAACATGAGATTTGTCACATACCTGGTGAGGCGATGAATCCCTCGCAGTTCCCGTTGAGCTGTACCTGCTCACCCGCGGGGATCCAGGCAGCCATACCGTGCACCAACTCGTCGGTGCCACTCGGGCTGGTGCACACGACATAACCCCCCGTCATCAGGAGGATCCGTGGTTGATCGGAGCGCGGTGCCATTGCTGGTTGATCGACGTCAAGGTCGAAGCGATACAACTGGAACTGCGGGTACTGCGTGTCATAACGTCCCATGCCAGCTCCCACACTCACGAGCTCGACCAGGTCGATGGGTTGCGTGACGAAATTGACGATCGAGATGAGCCGGTCGATGTCGATGTGCTTGTGGGTGAGCCCACCGCGCACGACGTTGCTCGAGTTGGCGGCAAGCTCCACCCCGGTGCCAGTGAGGTAACAGTGCAGGGTGCCGGGATCCACCAGCAGCGCATCCCCGCGGTGCAGATGACGGTGATTGAGCAGCAGAGCGGCCAGGATGGACGGATCGGAGGGGTGGTGCTCGTCCAGAGCAACGGCAGTGCGGGCGAACACACCCAGCTCTCCCTCGTCATCCACATGGTTGACGGCGGCTGACGTCACCTCGCTGACCCATGCCTCGCGTTCCGGTCCACCGCTCAGACAGTCGAGGAACACCTCGGCCAGGCCGGCGGAACTGCGGCGTTCGGTGAGCGGGCCGATGACCTGGTCCAACGAAGCATGCACGTCGAGTGCATCGAAGAGGGTGCGCGTCTGGATCGGGTCGCGGAAGCCGTGCAGCACGTCCACCTCGTCCATGGCGACGAAGACCTCCGGTTTGCCCCACGGATCCAGAAAGGTGCGATCGGGGGAGTCCAAGGTCAGGCCATGCTCGTTGTCGGCGGCGAACCCCTCCCAGGCCTGTTCGTCATTGGGATGGGCCTGCAGACTCATGGGGCGTGCCGCGGAGACGATCTTCATCATGTAGGGTAGTCGTTCTTCGAACCGCTGCCCAGCTGATCCGAGCTCATCGGGATGCACGTGAAGGTGTTGCGTCAACGGTTCACCACTGCTCAGCTGCGATGGCGCCAGGGGGTGGGCGCCGAGCCAGTACTCGGCCTGGGGGTTGCCGTCCGGTTCGGTGCCCAGGATGGTGGGGACGCCGGTGGTGCTTCCCCATGCGTACTGTCGAATACTGCCTGTCAGACGCTCCATCGCCAGTCCTCCCACAGTGGACACGGATACCTCAATCCTGCCACGACCATTCGTCGGGGTGCGGAGCAGACCCGTCGCACCACGTGAGGAGGATGCGGAGAAGTACGCGCGTGGGTCGTGCCGGGATGTCTGTCCTCACCCAGTGTCAGAATCTGTCGGAAATCCCGGTGCGCACAGACGATCCAGTTGTGGACAATCCCGTTGTGCTCATGGGTGCGATCCCGATGAACTCGTGGGCAGAATCCCTTTGCACTCACGGGGGGCGAGTGCTAAGAATGATCTTGGCACTCGTACCTGACGAGTGCTACCGACTGGAGCGATGTTGCGAGTGTCGATCCGGTCGGGGACCCGGTGATGAGATCACCTGATCGTCCGTCGCGGGCATCACGGGGCAACAACGCGAGGCCGACACCTCGCAGTACATCTGACGTCCAGGGCACACAGCCCACCGGAGCGGAGGACTCCCCCAAACATGGCGAAACTCATTGAATTCAACATCGAGGCCCGCCGCGCACTCGAGCAGGGCATGAACACCCTTGCCGACGCGGTCAAGGTCACTCTCGGCCCCAAGGGTCGCAACGTCGTCCTGGAGAAGTCCTGGGGCGCACCGACGATCACCAACGACGGCGTGTCGATCGCCAAGGAAATCGAGCTCGAGGACCCCTACGAGAAGATCGGCGCCGAGCTCGTCAAGGAAGTTGCCAAGAAGACCGACGACGTCGCTGGCGACGGCACCACCACTGCCACCGTCCTGGCCCAGGCCATGGTGCGCGAGGGGCTGCGCAACGTTACCGCCGGCGCCAACCCGATGGGTCTCAAGAAGGGCATCGAGACCGCCGTCGAGGCCATCAGCGCCCGACTCTCCGAGATGGCCATCGACATCGAGACCAAGGAGCACATCGCTGCCACCGCCACCATCTCGGCCGGTGATCCCAGCGTCGGCGAGACCATTGCCGAGGCCATGGACAAGGTCGGCAAGGAAGGCGTCATCACCGTCGAGGAGTCGAACACCTTCGGCATCGACCTCGAGCTCACCGAGGGCATGCGTTTCGACAAGGGCTACATCTCGCCCTACTTCGTCACCGACACCGAGTCGATGGAGGCCGTCCTCGAGGACCCCTACATCCTCATCGTCAACTCCAAGATCAGCTCGCTCAAGGACATCCTTCCCGTCCTGGAGCAGGTCATGAAGTCCGGCAAGCCGCTGCTGGTCATCGCCGAGGACGTCGAGGGCGAGGCCCTGGCCGGTCTCATCGTCAACAAGATCCGTGGCACCTTCAAGTCCGTCGCCGTCAAGGCCCCGGGCTTCGGTGACCGTCGCAAGGCCATGCTCGCCGACATCGCCATCCTCACCGGTGGCCAGGTCATCTCCGAGGAGGTCGGCCTGTCGCTCGACGCCGTCACCCTCGACCTGCTCGGCAAGGCCCGCTCGGTGCGCGTCACCAAGGACGAGTGCACCATCGTCGACGGTGCTGGCGACGCCGAGCAGATCGCCGGCCGCGTCACCCAGATCCGCAAGGAGATCGAGAACTCCGACTCCGACTACGAC